>Ga0209787_1000039_pt1 | contig 45115 bp, 47 predicted proteins | sample WorMetLIZISLAND2_2_FD_187414 | JGI IMG/M metagenome (GOLD analysis project Ga0209787, IMG submission 187414) | Marine gutless worms symbiont microbial communities from Max Planck institute for Marine Microbiology, Germany - Olavius loisae LIZARD... ... | reverse complement strand
TGGATCCAACCAAGGTAGCCCGCTCTGCACTGCAGAATGCCGCCTCAATTGCCGGTCTCATGATTACCACCGAGGCCATGGTGGCCGAGGAGCCCAAGGAGGAAACGCCGCCGCCCATGCCGGCCGGTGGTATGGATTACTGATTGTCTGCCAGATCCAGCGCGGGCTAGAGCCCGCGCTTTACCAACCTCCTCGATGCCTCCTCGATGCGGATCATGCCTGATCTCTCCCGACCAGAATGCACGAACCACGTCGGAAGTTCGTGTGGAATTGCAGGCCCAGCCCCAGTCGGTCACCAACCAGGAGTTAGCGCAAGCCTACAACCTCAACCGCCACACAGTTGTGAAATGGCGTCAACGTGAGAGGACGGAAGATGCTTCCACCGCCCGCAACGGTTCCATACAACCCTCATGTGGTGGAGGCGTTGCGTGAGACTCTCCTGCTGTCCCTGCTGTCCCTGGATACCTGCAAGTGGAACATAAGTCAGTACGGTCTGCGAGCAGTTTCCTCCTGTGCCTGTTCACCATCGCTCAGGTCCTCACCGACAACGGCATAAGAGTTTACAGTTTACTGACCGCTTCCGCGCCGCGGGCCAACGCGCCAGCCGACCCGGCCCCAGGTCTGTTGCCGACACACACCTCGGACGTCGCCTGATCATGCCCAAGCCCCTGAACTAACGGCATGATCGAACGCTTCGACCGGCGCATCGCCGCGATCTTGGCTACCGCCCACTTCGACTCCGCCGAGCACTTTGTCGATACCAGCAAAGGCCACGTCCAGAGCTACAATCAACACATTTTCCAAAAGCCGTTAGGCTACATTCCACCCTCTCAGGCCATTTTGTCTGTCGGGGCTTAACAGCTAGGCCAACCATTGAAGCTATTGGACTGATAAGCGTTACTCATACGCGGATTCCAAGAATCCCAGAGCCTGGGACATTGCTAACCTCGCTAACCTCAAATGCACATCCGATAACATGCTGAGAGGTTGGCTCGTTCTTATCGACCATTTTTGATGCATTCATGTTCATTCGCGGCTGGATTTTCTGCGGTCCTTCTCGTATTAATCAGTAGTTATGGACCTAATCGCCGAATCCACGCCACTATTGCAGTGGATGCGCTATCGCGGGAAATCTAAACAGCTTGATAGGTTCTTTCGTGGCCGACCCAGGGGCCCATGCGTGCTCTATCAGCTTTGCTGAGTAACAGAGGAGGAACCGCAATGCAAGCAGTACGCATTGCCACCCCAGAGAACCCTATCCAAGTATTTGATGCAAGCCTCTTGCTCCGGCAAGTGCTCGAAAATGGCGATTCCCTTCGAGCCCATAACTACCGATTCCGTTCGTTATCATAGAGGCATATCTTTTCCTTATTCTCCCCAAGCATGTCTTTCCGTTATTCCATAAAGTCTAGTTCGTCAGGTGTTGCCTATCTGTCCCTCATAGAAGACTTCTACCCTTTGTTCATATTCAGGGTGACGAGCATCATAGAAACCAGAATACTTTGTTCTTACGCTATAATTCTCGATTGACTTTTCAATAAATATCCTTAAGTGACATTTGTCTCCTGGTGTTGCAGTGTTTTCCAATTCTTGTCCTCTTGCTATCAGAAAATCCGACTTGTCGGATGGAAACTCATCCCTTAAATCAATTTGTTCCTCAAACAGAGAGTTCTAAATATTACTGTCAATGTATATATACTGCATGATGTTTGTCATGTAAATGACAACAGATAATAGACGTCGAGTCGACGTATTTAAATACATCGAAACGCTTTATATGCCACAGCGGTTTCTTCTTCGCTAAATTCATGAATATCTCCATCAATGCACTTAGAACCTGTTTACGATCTTTGTATCAAAGTGATTCTGACACAATGGATTAGAGTCCCTTAACTGGTGAACATACCAATTTCCCAAGGCACCCATAAAGGAAGAGTGATGAGAGATTCTTACCCAAGCAATATAAGCCGAGAGGAGTTCGAGTCTATCCAAGCCTTATTCGGGCAAGCCAAGAAGAAGACTAGACCAAGAGTTATTTATCTATATGATGTTCTTTACGCTACTGGTCAAGGCGAGAAGACAACCTTCGTGATCGTTGATGCATAAAGCGTGAAGAATACAGATACCGCAGAACAGAAGGGCTATGACGCGGGTAAGTAAAGTATCTGGCATCAAACGACACATTGTCGTGGACACACGAGGGCTTCCCCATGCGATAGTGGATGTCACCGACAGAGCAGGCATCTTGGTGGTTTTCTCTAACCATCGAGACAGCTTGAACGTGTTATCCATACTCAATCCAACTTGGACTGTCCTGAGTCATAAGTCGCGGTTTCGTTGATGCTTCATCCTTGGCATCCTTTAGGCCTTTGGGGTTTGAACTTTTCTGCTTGGGACTACGCCAATCCTAGATCAACCGGCTTGAAAGAGAGGCGGTCTGGAGGATCCGCGGCGTGAAGCCAGCGTGATGGCGACGCGAATCCCGGAGCTGACATGGCAATGAGGGCACCGGAGATGGTGCTAGAACCGTTGGGGCGTTCCTCCAGATTCATGGCAGCCCCGGGGTCTACCTCCGCTGGGTAGGTCCGACTCGCCAGCAGGCCCCGCCAAGCCTGCCAGTGATCGTGCTGCGGATCAGGTACTTCGGCGTTCCGAAAACACTGCAAGTAGCTGCGGATGCGCGGGTGGGCTACTATTGTCCAACTTGGTGTCGCTGAGCATATGCAACCCAGGGGGGATCGCATGGACCTGGATCTCTCCATCGCCTCTATGGCGCAGCCAGTAGGTGTCTTTGGTATCGGCCACCAGGAAGTTGAAGGGTTAGTAGGCGTTCGGGTCGAGATCGGCCAGGGCACCGACTGCCGATTTGGCCTCAGCGTGGTCCAGGGCCTCTAGGACCAACTCACTGCGGCTGCGTTTTCCAGGGGCCGGACCCAGGGAACCGATCCGGTTCATGAGCGCCGCTACCACCGCTTGGTCATTCATGCCTAACCAACTCCCGCCGCCGGTGCGGTCGAGGCCAGCCACAACCGTGGGTTGGTCCGGCCAATGGCGCGCTGGGGGTGCCGCGGGAGCGGTGGCGTATCTCGTCGCGGGGTTCACGGTCAGTCGTGGCTGGGTCTCCGCAGGATCACCAGGCTGCACACGTGAGATCATGCCCTAAGGAAAAGAACGGATTGCGAGTCCTCGTTCACAGGGATTACGAGCAGCACTACGCCGTCGACATCCATCACCCGCATTTTGGTCCCTTCGATACAGTTGGGTGGTCCGCTGATCTTCCATATGGTGTCGTCCACCCGTAGCTTGCCGGTGCCGTTCACGATAGGTTGGTCCAGGGTGGAGATCCATCCGATGTATTGGTCCCGTGCTTGTTGAGGATAGGCGTGTCGGTGGCGATGGGACGGCGTTTGAGGTAGCGCCGACCGAGGATCAGGCTTCAGGATACTGAAGACGCCGAACAGCACCAGGGAAAGAAGACCTGCAAGATAATCAGGACGATGGCGACCAGGGCCAAGTGCCAGGGACCAACCGCTGTGATCCAACTCATGCTCATACCGACCCACTCGACGCTAGTGCCTTCCTGCTGGGGCACTGGAGGGGTCCCCGCGCGTGATCTCTCCGATGCCGGCCAGCGAGCTGATCAGGCTGGATGCTTCCAGTGGCAGCATGATAACCTTTTGATTCTCGGCGCTGCCGAATCTGCCGTAGGGCGTTGATGCATTTCTGGGCGACGAAGTAGTTGATGGCGTTAACATCCCTTTGGCAAGGGCCGTGGAGACCACTGTGATCGTTCTGGTCTCCGCCCCGGCCAAGCGCTCCCGGGCCTCTGCCTCGCGGAAGGCCCCGCTTCTCACTCGCCATCGGCCACCAGGATCGTCCCCTGTCCTCGCCGGGCCGTGAGAATCGCCGCTTGGCGCAGACCTTCAGAGCCCCCAGGAGGGGCGTCCCGCGTGTCGCGTTCGGCCTTCGTCTGACGCGCCATGGCTTCTATCTAGATCCCGAGGCGGTGAGATGTCTTTGATCTCGATGCGGATCACCTTGATGCCCGAGGCGGGGTGGCATCGTCCACCACCGTCAACAACCGGATGACAATGCGGATGTTGGTCATGGTGAGATTCAGAATGGCATGTTTGAGACTGGTAATCTCGTAGGCCACCTTGGCTGCGTCCAGGATCTGGAAGAAGACCACTCCGTCCACTGTTACCACGGCGTTTCCCTTGGTAATCACCTCCTGGGACGGAACATCGAGTACCTGCCCCACTAGGTTCTGCCTGGAGCCGATCCGGTCGATGAAAGAGATGATGGCTGGAGGCCGGGGTCAGAGGATACGAGTGATGACAACCGCGAGAACAGCAATGCTGATGACCACAACTTCCTGCACAATGAACTCCATGCTGCTTAATACTCGACTTGATGATGTCGCAAGTATAGCCGTTCCATGCTGTCCATGAGTCGGCCCGGCATCCAACTACCTAGGTCACTCCTGCGCCGGGTAGGGAAGGCTATTGCCGAGTACGCCATGATCCGCGACGGCGACCGTATCCTGCTCGGCGTCTCCGGAGGAAAGGACTCATTGTCGCTGCTTGCCATCCTACGCCACCTGCAAGCCTATGCCCCAGTGCGCTTCACGCTCGGAATCGTCACGGTCGATCCCCAAATACCCGGATTCGACCCCGACCCGCTCAGAGCCTACTACGACCACCTAGGTGTGACTTGGTTCTACGAACAACATCCCATCCTAGAGCAGGCCAAGGCGCGGATGAACGGGGATTCCTTCTGTGCCTACTGTGCCCGTATGAAGCGGGGCATTATGTACGGCACCTGCCGCCGAGAGGGTTACGGGGTATTAGCCCTAGCCCAGCATCTGGACGACCTAGCTGAGAGTCTGCTGCTGTCCCTCTTCCACGGCGGGCAACTGCGGACCATGAAGGCACGGTATCTGAACGATAAGGAAGACATTCGCGTCATCCGTCCCTTGGTCTATTGTCGGGAACGTCAGACCGCTGATTTTGCACGCACGGCAAAGCTGCCGGTTATTCCCGAAAGCTGCCCCGCCTGCTTCTCCGCCCCGACCAGGCGCGAGCATATGAAAGCGCTGCTGGCCCGCGAGGAGATAGATTACCCCCATCTGTTCGCGAATATACTGCACGCCATGCGTCCATTGCTGACTGAGGGGGATCGGGATGCATGATAGACGCTCAATGCTTGCAGGACGAGTGCGTATAGATTTGGTAGTGGTAAGTCTTATAAGAAGTTGGGTTAGGCACGCTGTCCAATCCTGAAGTACAGTGACAGGGCTGAACACGCCGTAACCCAACACGTCAGGCCCCATAACCGACACCAAATAACCCAGGATTTGCTACACTTCTCCATATTCCACCTGTCCCTGGAGCCAATGATCAGTCAGGGGATGCACATGCCCCGGACAGCAATCAAGGATAAGGGCCGCGGTCTGCCGGGCTGTGGGAAGCAGATTCTCGTCGTCGGCGTGATAGGCGATCCGAAAATACCATCGGTCTGCTTGGTCCCCAGGACCTTTCCAAGGCCATGCAGCTTTAGGTTATTACAAGCGATCTCGAAACCGCTGTTGCTCACGCGTAGGATCGCCAACCGCATCTCCCTGCAGCAGGCACGGCATGGAGTATGGTCGTCGCTTCAGGTCCCTCGCAATCTCCTCCGCCACTTGGCGCTGGACAACGGTCAGATCAAAGGGCAATCTTGACAGTAGTTTGGTGCGTAGGCGCTGGTCTCCGCTGAGTGCCGGAGATCAAATCCGCTGCTGCCGGTGTCTGAGGCAATGCAGACCGAGCTAGTGGGCTATCAGTTCTTCGAACACCAATTGGCGTAGGGCGGGATGGTGGCGATCCCGCAAGTCCGCCAACGCGGTCGAGACTGGTGGTCAACGGAGAAGATGCACGGCCATGGGTTGGAAACTGGAGTCGCTCCAGGACCTCCTGCAGCAGCCATTCCTCCAGCATAGCGTCGTCCTGATCCAGCAACGCACCGCCTGATCCATGAGTAAAAACGCCAGGAGGGTTGCTGCAACCTCTCAGGAGTCGGATAGAAGGGTAAGGGTATCTAGGGTATCTTCCAGGGGTGGCGGTTCGTCGCGGCCATAGTACCGATATTCCGGGTTGCACCATCTCCAAGGACTGGAGACCGCGGCGGACTTCCCCGAAGCAACGCAATCTGGTCCCCTGCCTCAGGGCGGCAATTTGCTTACTGGAGAAGTAAAAAACGCAACAGGATTCCGGCCTGTTCCGATACGCCCGTAAGCCAGACCTTGAGGGAGCGGCAGCACGACTATAACCGACTCCTACATCCCTGACCTTCCCTTACATCAGGACCTTAGTGCTGGGTTTCAAGTCGGCGACCGGCACTACCATGGGTGCGGTCCTGATAGCGTAGCAGCAAATGGAACAACAGGTCCCGGACCGAGGCAACACCAGCCTTGGCGAGTTGCCCTGCAACCTTTGGACCCACGCCGTTCGTAGATGTGGCTTTCATAGCCAGCGTCCTGCAGCCAGCGTCCTGCGGAACCTTCTCCGTTTTCTGACTGCGGTAGACACGATCAGCCCATATCCCTGGGCCTGTAGTGTCAAGGGGTCGATGAGATCGTCAAACGCCTGGCGTCATGCACATTCGCCGGGGGCATCTCGAAGCCGTGTGCCCAGCATTAACACTGCTGTGGTCCTTGTAACCAAAGTAGCGTTTGTCGCACTTCCCCGCGCAACACCTATCCACATCTTTTTGGGCGCGCTTGGCCTCGCCCCCAGGCTTGCAGAATTTCACCGGTCTTGGGCGGGCAATTCTACACGCGCGAATTTCGTCGGACCGACACCAGGACGATAGAGGCAGCGATGATTTGATCCTGCCTCGCCTCAAAGCCCTCCGCTACCAGGAAAGTCGCCGAAGCGATTGAGCCCCCGTTCCGGCAACCCCAATTCCCTGAGCCGCTCGCAAACGCGCTACACCATGGTGGCATCCGGAACTTTATCTTCAAGCCCTCGCCGAGAGAACGCGCAAATCGGAGCTCGTTGAGGGCGGCAATGGGAAGCGCCCAGGCGCGGATGGTCAGGACCATCCGCGCCTGGGCTGGACAGGCCATGGGCATCGCGGTTTTGGCTTTCCCTTGGAAACAGAACATACGAGGATGCTGGTAAGCGCGGTGGTTCTGAGCTCGCTGGCCGGTGCACCTTCTCCCCGCGCAAACCACATCAATGGATGACCCATGCCCAACCCCGATGTTGGGCATACCATCGTCCTGTACCCCATAGCGGGCATACAGCGGTGGTTTAATCTTACGGTCTTTACTCACCGTGGACGGAGATAGGATCGCATACCCAATCGGGAGTCACCTAAAAGCGCTGATCTTCCAGTAGGTAGGACATGCACTCGCATCGCTAAGGCTGAAGTGCCCGGTTGCATTCCGTTCGGTATTCTGCGACGCTACAAGACCTACAGTTCCTGTATCCACTGGGGTATGCGTCAGACGTCGATGTGCTCTTCACCCTCAACGTAGAAGATGAGGTAGGGAAATTTGCAAGCGACCAGGAACGCAGACCCAGAAGGTGAAGATCGAAGGCGTAACGCGACGATCTCGTAGCCGGGTTTCCCCCAGGATGCGCATAAGCCCGTTCCAAAGCATCAATTCGGAACCTTGATCTCCTGGCATCTCGAGCCGCTCGGGCACAGGGAGTGACCGGCTTTGCGCTCACCCCTAAACGTTCTTGGCGAACCAGACTGCGCAAAGCGTTGAAATAAGCCCTGTCGGTTGGAGCCGTGGGTGCGGAGCTGCGGAGCTAGCGTCATCAATATTGTCGATCTTGGTCCCTAACGCCGCCCCGTTAACCAGGCTGCCAGGCTGGGTCTGGACCCCTTTTGAGAGGCCGGTCTAGATTTGCAGGTCCATAGGTCGAGTTAGGCATGCCTGCCGCTGGTAAATATCCAAGCGGGTTCGGCTGCGCCCCAGTCCGACATCAATCCTCAGCAGGTGGGCAAGACACCCACGCTCCGAAGGAGTAGGCCACAACAACGCGCAATCCGTAGATGAGGAGGCCATATGACAGCCGACATCGGGCTAGGGCACACCCGGGTCCATTTGCACAATGCAACACCTGAATGTCAACACACTTAGATCTGCAGCAGGAAATAGGCAGTCAGGATGGTGCCGACCAAGGCGATGCCATATCCCACGACCGCCACCAAGCCATCCGCTCGCAGTCCCAGGGCGTGCAGACCCACGCGCAGGCGGTGGGCTGCGTGCCACAAGGCCAAGCTGACGGTACCGAATGCTGCTAGCTTGACGAACCAGTTCTCCAGCAACCCCTGCATCTGTTCGAACTTCATGATTTCCGGTATGCCGTCCGGCAGATCTCCATGGGCGGCGATGAGGGTAATCAACGTTAGCACCGGGAACACGAAGGCGGTCAGGGTGCCGCCAGCGGCGAACAGGCTCCAGAACAGGGCCTTATTGACTTTAGCCATCTTAGAATACCCCCGCGAAAAACAGGACGACCAGGGAGAAGAGGATCCAGACGACGTAATGCGCCCCGGCGATCACGCCGCCGGGTACGAACTCTCCTCCTTTCTGAATCGGCATGGCCTTGGGTGTCACCTTGAACCAGGCGATGGCGTAGTAAAAGATGACGATGGTGGTTACCCACAGGAGTATCAGTATTCCGGGGCCCTTTAAGCACTCGAGAAAGGATTGGTACGCTTCCGGACCGCTCACTACGGCACCGATCCCCCATAACAGGAGCAGCGCATAGAAGCCGACGAAGATGCTAGTCAGCTCGTTGATCATATGGATCGTGTAGTTACGATTTTTCAGGTACCAAGTTGTCTTGGAAACGGGTCTCACATAGGCCATGATCATTTATCCCCCATACCGATGAGCTCCTTGTACCACTGGACGGTTGTGGTGATTTTGAGCTGCTGGAGCGCGCTGGCCGGATCCACGTGCTTGGGACAGGCAATGGAGCAGGTGTCGGTAAAGGAGCAGTCCCACACCCCTTCCGGCTTCGAGATTTCCTGATGACGCTCAGCAAACCCCTGGTCGCGGGAGTCCGTGTTGTACCGATGGGCCAAGGCCAAGGCCGCGGGACCCATGAACTCCGGGGTCAGGGCGTACTCGGGGCAGGCCGCATAGCAACACAGGCAGTTGATGCAGAGGGTGAACTGCTTGAACTTCTTGAGCTCGGACGGTGACTGCTTGTATTCGCCTTCTTCAATGGGCTTATCTTCCTTGCGGATGATGTAGGGTTTGACCCGCTTGAGCTTCTCCATGAAGTCGTCCTGGACAACGACCAGGTCTCGCTCGACCGGGAAGTTCGCCAGCGGTTCGATGCGTACCTTCTTGTCCGCGTAATCCCTTACGGATGTCTTGCAGGCGAGTTTGGGTTGATCATCGATCATCATGCCGCAGCTCCCGCACACGGCCATATGACAGGACCACCGGTAGCTGAGTGTGGTGTCTACGTGATCCTTGACGTAATTGATGGCATCCAGAACCATCCACTCTTCTTGGCACGTTACCTGATAGGTCTGAAAGTGCGGCTCCTGATCCTTTTCAGGATCGTAGCGGAGTATCTCGAGCTTTAGCTGCACCGCGCTCATTTGGCTCCTCCCGAATAATCCCGAATGCCTGGCTGCGATTTGGTGATGACCACGTCATGATAATCGATACGGGGTGCCTCCTCGCCCTGGTAATAAGCCAGCGTGTGCTTCAGGTACTGCTCATCGTCCCGTGCCTCGTAATCCAACCGCTGATGCGAGCCGCGGGATTCCTTCCGGGCCAGGGCACCTTCCGCCACTGTCTGGGCCAATTCAAGCATGTTTCCCAGCTCCAGCGCCTGAAACAGGTCGGTATTGAAGACATTGCTCTTGTCGTGCAGCTCAATACCCGCGTAGCATTTGCGCAGCTCGGCGATGGTGTTGCAGGTTTCCTGCAGGGTTTCCTCGGTACGGTAGATCCCCGCACCCTCCTCTAGGGATTTCGCCATCTCGGAGCGTAGCGCGGCGATGGATTTGGTGCCGCCGCTCCTCTGAACCAGTTCCCTCACCTTGGTCTGTGCCTTGTTCGCCTGTTCTTTTAGCTCCGATTCGCTCGCTTCGGAGTTCCGGTTGCGGGCAAATTCGACCGCGTTCTTGGCCGCCCGTTTTCCGAACACCAGGAGCTCGGTGAGTGAGTTGGAACCAAGCCGATTGGCGCCGTTAAGGCTGGCGCAGGCGCATTCGCCGACCGCGAACAGGCCAGAGACCGGGGTCTGGGCGTCTATGTTGGTGTGGATCCCACCCATCATATAGTGCACCACCGGCCGGACGGGGACCGGATCTTTTACCGGATCGACACCGGCGTAGGTGATGGACAGCTCGCGCACCAGCGGCAACCGTTCGTCGATATGCTTCTCGCCCAGATGGGTCATATCCAGGTGGGTGCTGTCACCCCAAGGGGTGGGTATGGTGTTACCTTTCCGCTGCTCATGCCAGAACGCCTGGCTCAAGCGGTCGCGCGGCCCCAGCTCCATGGTCTTCAGCACCGGCTTGCCGAGCGGGGTCTCGGGTCCCATCCCGTAATCCTGCAGGTAGCGATAGTTGTCCTTGTTGCGCAGCACGCCGCCCTCGCCCCGGCACCCTTCGGTGAGCAGGATGCCGGTCGCCAAGAGGCCAGTCGGATGGTACTGGATGAATTCCATATCCTTGGTCGGCACGCCAACACGATAGGCCATGGCTGTGCCATCCCCGGTCTTGATCGCCCCGTTGGTGCTGAAGGGGAACATCCGTCCGGCCCCGCCCGAGGCTAGGACGACCGCTTTGGCCTGGAATTGGAACAATCGGCCGCTCTTCATCTCCATGGCGACGACGCCCTGGCAGCGTCCATCCGTCACCAGCAGATCGATTGAGAAGAATTCGTCGAAGCGCTCGATGCTCGGATATTTGAGCGAGGTTTGGAACAGGGTATGGAGGATATGGAAACCACTCTTGTCGGCGGCGAACCAAGTCCGTTTGATCTTCATGCCGCCGAAGGGTCGCACGCCGACAGATCCGTCCGGCTCCCGGCTCCAGGGGCAGCCCCAGTGCTCGAGCTGCAAGAGCTCTTTGGGGGCCTCGCTAACGAAGTACTCGACCACGTCCTGATCGGTCAACCAGTCACCGCCACCCACGGTATCATCGAAATGCAGGTCGAGACTGTCGTCCGGCTTGATGACCCCAGCCGCCCCACCTTCCGCCGCGCAGGTATGGCTGCGCATGGGGTACACCTTCGAGATCAAGGCCACCTTGAGATCCGGGTTGCTCTCGGCGATGGCGATAGCCGTGCGTAGACCGGCCCCTCCTGCCCCCACGATTGCAATGTCTGTCTTTATCAGCTCCACACGCTTCCCCCTCATCTTTTTGCAGTTCATTAGTGCGTGCGACCATCATGCTGTGCAAAGGGCACGCAGTGATGCCATGGATACTGCGGCACGGGACGGTATGTTACACACCCGCCCGCAAAACGGAAATACGGAAATACGGAAATACGGAAATATCGAAACGCCAGGTAATGGTGAAAGAGTCGGTGCGCAGCTAACGCTGGGCGAACAACTGCGATCGGCAGTGATCCGCTCCGCTCGGCTGGCCGCCGAGTGCGAACATCTGTCACTCCCTTGCCATATCTTCACTGCGTTCCGGTGCAGGATGCATTTGAGAATCGGTGATAGTAGCGCTTGGAATTACTTAGTCTATGGGGATCTTCAATAGGGCGTGAAAAAACTGCCGCATTATCATCTCATGCAAAATAGGACAATCACCCGGAAGAATCAACGACATTCATATGCAATCATCATCTCGCCGCACTTCGGCATCAATTCCCATCAAGAATCCCTTCATGTTTCTTATTGGTTTAATGGGAATCATCTCTATACAGTTGCGATAGGTTGGCATTTGCATTTTTTGCCCGGACATTATCCCCATTGAGTCCCTGATATTTTCTGGGATGAGTACTTGAAATTTAGAGAAACCGTCACCGATCTCATATTCGTTCCTCATCGAGGTACAATTGCTATTACATTATGCGCATCAATACATCATGTCAAACACATGACGGTTAAGTGCAACATAGTCTGGTTCATGAATCGTCGTCGTTACCACAGCATCAGACCTGTCTAGCCCTCATAGAAACCCTGGAAGGACAAGACCGCCTCTTCATCACATCGGTCTTGATTTGGAGACATGGCCTGGCCATAGCAGATGGGAGCAGTTCCCTACTGTTGGACTCACGCCTCCAGGAGATCGGCAACAAAGGGGTTTTCCGGTTCGATGGTCTCGATGTTCACGCCGTAGGCGTCCCGAAAGGCCCGGCTCCTGGTACGATGGCCCGACCATTTGATCTCGAAGGCGCGTAGGCGATCACCCTGCTTTACGACCAGATCGACCTCCGACCGGGTGCGGGAGCACCAGAAGAAAAGTTCCGCTGGCGCACCGAGCAGGGTATTCCGTTTAGCGATTTCCGCAATCGTCCAATTCTCCCATAGGAGGCCGATGTCCGGTCGCAGCGCCTCGGTCGCAAAGGTATTGAGGAGGGCGTTGCGGATTCCGGTGTCCCAGAAAAACACTTTGCGACCTTTGACGATCTCCTTGCGCGGGTTGGTGCTGAACGAGAGCAGCCGAAAAATAACAAAGGTCTGTTCGAGTAGATCCAGGTAGCGTTTTACCGTCGGGCGCGCCATCCCCAGCTGGGTTGCCAGCTCGTTCACCGATACCTCGGAGCCGCCCTGGTGGGCCAACTGCAAGAGCAGGCGTTTGATAGGCTCCGGCGTCTGGATCAGACCGGTTTGCAGAACATCCCTCCAGAGATAATCGGCGCTCAGTTCGCGCAGCAAGCGCATCGGATCGGGGGGTCAGGACAACCTCGGGATAGGCGCCGAAGGCCAACCGTTGCAGCAGTGAAGCCCGCAGCTGCGGGGCAAAATGTCGGAGCAGTTGATCGCGCGGTATCTGGGGGGGTTGCCCACGCCTGTGCTGCGAGGGTCTCGGAAAACAGCAAGGGGGGCAGGATCAGCTTGCGGTTGCGGCCGGTGAGACCCTCCACCGCCTGGTCGAGCAGGTCCAGCGAGGAAGAACCGAGCAGCAGAATCTTTACCAGCAGATGGGCATCGTACCAACCCTTGATGATCCGAGATGCCTCGGGTAGGCGCTGGGCCTCGTCGATAACCAAAACCTGCGGGTTGCCGAGGGAATCTAGAGCATCGGAGGGCGGCAAAGCCGCCGCCGCTTGGAAGCGCACCTTGTCCACTTCCGCGTCGAAATTGAGCAAGACCGTCTTCTGCCTCTGCACGACTTGCTTGATCAAGGTCGTCTTACCGACCTGGGAGGCACCGAGAATAATACCGACTTTATCGCCGGAGATGATCTCCCGGAGGGCTGCTTCTGCCAACCTTTTGAGATACATAAATGTACAATCCATTTAATCATATCATAATAGTCTACTGATTAAAATAAGCCAATATTATGAACACTCTACTATACAATTTAACCGAACTATACAATTTAACCGATGATATTGCATACAGAAATTTTCTGGAGACAGAAAATGGAATAATATACAGGTGATCCAAACCCCGTGAGGAAAACTATGCATCGCACGAAGCCATACGAATCGGTTCGCGGTGATGCGCGGGACTCGTAGTTTTCCGGGGGCGCCCCAGTCCCAGGAAACCAACGTAGGACATCCAAACTTATGAGTATACCGACCGAACCTAGAATCAGGCCCCTTACGAACATCCGGGAGATCAAAGCCAGTAGTTTTATCTTCGAGCGACCGCTGGCCCTGTCGCCCGCCTTCTGTGATGAGGTCATTGAGCGCTTCGAGGCCTACCCTGGGCACCAGCATGCAGGCCGCATCGGTCAACTCCGGGTCGAGGATCCTAGGGTGAAATCGACCACGGATTTGGTGGTGAGCAACAAGGAGGACTGGAAGGATGTGGACCGGATATTCTTCCGTTCACTGGCGGTAGCCATAAAGGAGTTTCGGGAGACCTTTTCCTACTTCAATGGGCCGTTCAAGGATGTCGGCTACCAGATACAGCGTTACCGGGCCGGTGACCTTTACCATTGGCACATCGACGGGGGCAGCCACGAATTCAGTCAGCGGCAGCTGGTCGCCCTCTGGTACCTCAACGATGTTACGGGGCCCGGCGGCGAGACCCAATTTCTGTATCAAAACGTATGCATCCGGCCACAGCGCGGCAAGTTGATTTTGTTCCCCCCCTTCTGGACCCACGAGCATCGGGCGGTGGAGCTGAAGGAGGGGATCAAATACATTGCGACCACCTGGGTCGTGTTTGCTTGAAGCAAGCTTTCGCAGCACTATTGGTTGAAGGGATTATCCTAGGGTGGAGAGCGTGTCGCCTTGCCTTTTAGCCATCATGGAGCTCGGGGGCTACTCGAATTTAGCCCCGCTTTACAGACGACTCGGCTTCGAGACCGAAATTGCCAATTCTCAGCGCAAGGCCCAGTCCTTCCCCAAGCACGGGTCCCCGACGTCATCATCGCCGAACACAATTTCCAGTCGGATTTCTGGGGCCGTACCAGCAATCTGGAGACGCTGATGGCCCGCCTGCAACGCCATCTACAGGTCAAGGTCATCGTCTTCTTTTCAGGGCGAGTATCGGCACAAGCTAGACAACCCGCTGTCCCTTCCCCGGTTTCTGGGGTGATTCCCTTTCTGGTGGAGCCAGCGCAGGTAAAAGCCTGCCTTGCGGCGGGCACTTGAGGAACCGGACAAGCCGAGCACCGGTATCCCTTGAGATCCCAGTCTGCTCAGGGCTTGAAAAGCAGCGCTTTGCAGGCGGCTAGTATCGGCGGTCGAGGTTTTTCTTCGGCTTTTTCGACGGTGTCCTCGTCTCCTCGCTGAACCATCAGGTGAGGACTGATCGCAGCCGTCTCCGGCGGGAAGGAAGGGGTTGTTGTCTGCAGCGGGGCTACCCTTGCCGACAAGACGGAGCCAGATGTCCACGTCCATGCCGTTCTGATAGCTACGGTGCATGAGAAGACATGAGCCCACCGCAGGGCTGCGAAAGGGCGCCTACCATCATCAGCTTACAGTGCGCTTGCGCAGCGCCCGATCTAAGACTTGCACCAAGTGGACCATATTCTGGATGACCGTAATAGCGATTGCGATGACGCCGGATGCTAACAAAGCCGGTGCCTGTGGCCAGCAACGCCCGCATGCCCGCGATACAGCCGTTCGAATGGCCACCGACGGCAGCTGCAATCCTCCCGGAGTCGCCGTAGCGACCCCCGTCCAGGGAGATGCCTGTGCCATGGGCATGACAAACAGACGACTACAAGAGGGCCTGTTTGGTCACCACGCGCAGGAAATCCACCTGCTGGTTCCATTCGAGGTTTACTGAACGGTCGAAGAGGTGGCTCTTGTTCTCGAAACGCAGACTCCGCCAGAAGCCGTCGATAGAGTAAGAACGTCGCGGCCGGCACCGCCCAGCCTAGCCGGTTATGGGGAGAAAGTTCAGCCAGTGCTGTCAGTCAGGGATCCGGAGCGGGCGGGTCATGTCCGGTGGTCTGGGCCTCTATGTAAAGTGCAACCGCGACGCATAGGGACCAGACTTCACGCTAATCGGAATTCAGTTGTTGTAATCGTGCGTCGACCTGTTTGAAACCGTTTTCTCCCAGCACCCATGGGCTTTGCCCGCGCAGCGACGCTGGGGCAAAGACGACCACGCGACCAGCCACAGCCTCATCCGCAGGTCAAGGATGCAAAGCCATGGCTCTGCATGTTCTTGCCTACCCGCTCACGGATCGCATCTGCATTCACGGCCACTTTCTCCTGCCACGCTGATGGTGCAGGTGAGTTCGCAGGAAACCTACTAGGGCACCGGCACCTACGATCATCGCTTCGCAACCTCCAAGAAAATTCGCACTGACCGCGTACCAGAGGTCGGTGGACTAGGATTCCGGGTAGTAGACACCGGTTCCGTCGGAGCCGGGGATAGCGCTCAAAATCAAACCGGATTTTCTCCAGAAAGCCCATAGGTCGTGCCCTTCGCTGCCCTGTGTGGGAAAACGACGACCGCTCCGCTGAAGCAACGCTTAAGGCCGCATTGCCACATTCGGCGGCATAGCCGTCTAGGTAGACGGGGTACCACCGAGCCGAAGCACATGGGCAAGCATACCCTTGCCGTCCGCCATGCGCTCGTTAGCGACGTCCAGCCCGTCCCGCTAGGTATCAGGACCTATGATAGATAATTCCGGTTCGGAAGCTCTTCAGGACTGCCTGACGAACTGAGTGTTCTGAATTTCACCGCGGATGTCGATCTCCACCGAGTCGACATCCGGCATTCGGTCCAGAATATAACCAGCCATGAGCATACCCAGCTTTTGGTTCTCGTTTTCCAGAGCGGTCAGGAGCTTGTCGGCGACGATCTGGCAGCGTTCTACCTGATTGGGGTGTTGCACCCACTCGCGGCTCATCTGCCAGCCCTGGTCCATGTCAGCGTCGAATCTTGCGAAATACTCTTCGCCCTCTGCGAGCACAGTCTCAGGTACGTTGAGGTTATATTCCCGATCATCGATGATGGCCTTTAGAATCATAGTGCGCCCCATTTAACAGCTAGCCCGGCAGGGCGACATTCTAGCAGAGGTGTTTAAGTCCCAATGGGGGATTGCCCATGCTGTTAACCATTCCTGGCCTGCTCGACCAAGTTCAACTTGAAAATATCCACCAAGTCCTCGCCGATGTACCCTTCGTCGACGGTAGATTCACCGCTGGCTTCGCCGCCGCCCGGATCAAGGACAACCTGGAGCTGCGGGCGGATCCCACGCGCATGAAGCTGCTGATTCGCATCCTCATGGCGAGTCTCGGTCACCACCATACCTTCCGCTTCGGCGCCTTACCCACATCGGGTAGCAGACCCCATCTTTGCCCGCTACCGTCCCAGTATGGCCTACGGCGACCAGGTGGACGATCCCATCGTGGGCAGTACTAGGACGCGTTTTCGCAGCGATACGGTTCAAGCTCCCGGTCGGGGACGCAGTCATCTACCCCACCTCGTCATTCCGGCAGAGATTGCCGGAATCCAGAGTCCACAGATGCAATTCGCAGCCTGCCTATGCATCCTTAGCACATAGACAGGTGCTCATTCCACATCTACGGGCTACTTGCGTTTTGACCGGCTATTACCTACTTCAATACTGTATCGTCCAACCCGCATAGACGCGGTAGCTATAGGGATCAAGAACAGATGAAAGTTCGCCCTAGTTGTTCACTGGAAGTGACCGAGGTAACACGTCGTTCGCAGATCTTTAGCCCATTGTTTCTAAGAGCCTGTTTACGATCTATGGAGTAACAAGACCAGGGACACTAATTTTTTGACATGATCTTGTTAACTGAGCTAGCATTTCAATTAGCACATACTACTTGTTAAGCGCTAAATCGTATCAATGCGGTTCATTGAGGTACAAGGTATACTTAAAGTATGAGCCACATCGCCGATGAGCTATTGAAGCGATCGCTTTCCCTGGGCGAGTCCAATCGTGCATCATCCGCGGGTGCCCTTATCGAGGGCTTAGATGTCGGAACCGATGAACAAACAGATCAGGCGTGGGATATTGAAATCCAGCGGTGCATCCAGCAAGTAAAATCTTGCTCCGTCGATACGATCCTTTGGTCCAAGGTGCGCCAAACCGCTGGCCTGTTCGATCTCATGGTTGCCGTCAGTATCCCTATGTACGCGGGACTGTATTCGAGTAAGGTTACATCTTATCAGGTGTTGAAAGCAATTCTCGCGAGGCGCATCTAACCTGTAATATCAGTGGCGCTACTTTTAAAATACGAAGACGTACTGAAGCAGAACGGTAAACAACTCGGAATCAAGCATGCGAATAAAACGTGCGGATATCGGGAATATATAAAGGTATAAAAGAACACCTAATCTTGTTTGAGCTGGTCTTCTTACCAGACTAACATCCCCCTAAGCTCGATATTCCAAGCCAGGAGTTTGGCTATGACCGCTCCCCGCGCTGTCCTCGCCTCCCTTGAGGACACCTCTTGGTATCACTGCGTATGCCGTTGTGTGCGTCGTGCCTTCTTGTGTAGTGGAGACCTGTTCTCGGGTTTGGGTTTCGATCACCTCCGCTGCTGGCTTGCCGAATGCATCCATCAGCTCGCCGCCTTGTTTGCTATCGACGTGGCCACCTAAAATCTTCGGACCGTTTCCGGCGAACCTGTCCAGGGCTTCCAAACAATAATCACTTCTGAAACATAGCCCTGGCCGTAAACCACTTATAAGACGCTGAGGACACCGAGGAGGCACTGAAAAGAAGGCTTCTGCACTCGGAACGTTGCGGGCAATCCACATCGACCGGCAATCTAACAACGACTCGGCCGATAATGATCAGTATTCTTTGCGTGCTCTGTGTCTTAGGCGGTTCAAATGATCCAACCAATTTTTTTATATCTAGTTATCATGGCGGTTGCCCTGTCCCGGCAAGCGGCCTTCGCATGTATGTCGACTCTTTGGAGGCACGCTTTGATTATACGCCCCTGCCTTTGCCTTGATAACCTCATTGCCGACGTGGACAGCGCACTGGCCTGCCCTTAGAATTCACCCCGGCAGGGATAGGTCCTGAGTTGTATTGGCGTTGGCTGTGGGATCTGTGGGTTACGGTGCGTTCGGCCCTGTCGTTGCGCTTCTGGATCGGACAGTGTTGGGCTCGGGCCATCCACCGTGGCTCCGTCCACTGGGCCACTTTGAAGCTTCGGGACGGCAGGTGAAAGGGCAAGGGGCGATCCCTAGCGTTACTGACAGTGCCCCCCGATATCGCCACCGTTCGTTCGGAGATGCCCATGAGAAAACCCGCTATTCTGGCCCTGGAAGACGGATCCGTCTTCCGCGGGACTTCCATCGGTGCAGACGGATACAGCGTTGGCGAGGTGGTTTTCAACACTGCCATGACCGGCTATCAGGAGATCTTGACCGACCCTTCGTACTGCCGACAGCTGGTAACCCTGACTTATCCCCATATCGGCAATGTGGGCGTCAACGCAGATGACGAAGAGTCCCCCCAGGTCCATGCCGCTGGATTGATTGTGCGTGATCTCCCAGTGCAGGCCAGCAATTGGCGCCTGCAGGCATCCCTAGGCGACTATCTAGTGCGCCACGGCGTGGCTGCCATCGCCGACATCGACACCCGGCAGCTGACCCGAGTACTAAGGGAAAAAGGCACCCAAAGTGGCTGTATCCAGGCGGGGGACATCATCGACGAGGCGGCCGCAATCGGAGCGGCGAAGTCATTTCCGGGCTTGCGGGGAATGGATCTGGCCCGAGAGGTGACCACGCTGACTCCCTACGAGTGGACACGAGGAGTGTGGGATCTGAGTACCGATGGCTCGGATGCACCGTCCCCGAGCGACAAGCGACCGCTACATGTGGTTGCCTATGACTACGGGGTCAAGCACAACATCCTGCGTATGCTAGTGCAACGCGGCTGCCGGGTTACCGTCGTGTCCGCCCAACTGTCTTCGGCCGAAGTGCTGGCGCTAGGACCGGACGGCATATTCCTGTCCAACGGCCCTGGGGATCCGGAGCCGTGCGATTATGCGATTGCGTCGATTCGCACGCTCTTGGAGACCGGCATACCCCTATTCGGTATTTGCCTGGGACATCAGCTCCTGGCACTGGCATGCGGCGCCCGCACTCTAAAGATGAAGTTCGGCCACCATGGCGCCAATCACCCGGTTCAAGAATTGGCCACGGGTCGGGTAATGATCAGCAGCCAGAACCATGGCTTCGCGGTGGACGAAGACAGCCTCCCGGCACAGGTCCGGGCGACCCACCGTTCCCTCTTCGATGGTTCCCTGCAGGGCATTCATCACCGGGAGTACCCCGCCTTCGGTTTCCAGGGCCACCCCGAAGCCAATCCCGGACCACACGATGTGGGCCCCATGTTCGACCACTTTATCGATTTGATAGACAAGCGGGAGAATTAGCCGCAACTTAGGCTTAGTCTGCGGGAAAAATTTTTAGCCGCGAATGAGCGCAAATGTGTCAAGAATAGTTGGTGAAGGTGAACCAGTCTCTCGTCGTGTTATCGGGTGTACGTTTGAGGTCAGCAATATCTTAGTCCAGGGTTTTTTGGAATCTGTGTATGAGAATGCTTTGTGTGTCGATCTGGCTGAGCAGCAAATCCCTTTTGAGCGGCAGAAGGAGCTGATAGTCAGCTACGAAGATTGGGTCATAGAAACCTTTGTTGCAGATATCTTGGTTGCACGCGAGCTGCCGGTGGAGCTAAGGGCGGTTAATCGCGCTTTAGCAAAGCACGATGCCCAAGTGATGAACTACCTTCGAGGTACAGATGCTAAATTTTGGCATACCTCGTTTGGGGGTATGCCGCATTGTGTGGAGACTTGCGGCAAAAAAAGCAATTCCTTTCAGGTAAAGCGTTTCAATGCCAAGACGAACAGACATCAATAGCATCCTGATCATCGGTGCCGGCCCTATCGTGATCGGTCAGGCCTGCGAGTTCGATTACTCCGGGGCCCAGGCCTGCAAGGCGCTACGGGAGGAGGGCTATCGCGTTGTCCTGGTCAACTCGAATCCGGCCACCATCATGACGGACCCGGAAATGGCTGACGCCACCTATATCGAGCCCATCACCTGGCAGACCCTCGCGCGCATTATCGAGCGGGAGCGTCCGGACACCCTGCTGCCCACCATGGGTGGCCAGACGGCGCTCAATACAGCCCTCGACCTAGTGCGTGAAGGGGTGCTGGAACGGTATGGCGTGGAGCTGATCGGGGCTTCTCGGGAGGCCATTGACAAGGCGGAAGATCGGGATCTGTTCCGCCGGGCCATGCGCAGGATCGGGCTAGACCTGCCTCGATCTGCCATGGCCCACAGCCTGGAAGAGGCCCTACAAGTACAGGCCCAGATCGGCTTTCCGGCCATCATCCGACCTTCTTTCACACTGGGCGGCAGCGGCGGTGGCATCGCTTACAATCGAGAAGAATTCGAGGACATCTGCCGACGTGGGCTGGATCTTTCTCCGACCAGCGAGCTGCTGATCGAAGAATCAGTCCTCTGCTGGAAGGAGTACGAGATGGAGGTGGTGCGGGACCACCGGGACAACTGCATCGTCGTCTGCTCCATCGAGAACCTTGATCCCATGGGGGTACACACCGGCGACTCCATCACGGTCGCCCCGGCCCAGACCCTGACGGACAAGGAATACCAGCGGATGCGCAATGCCTCAATCGCCGTGCTGCGGGAAATCGGCGTCGACACTGGCGGTTCCAACGTGCAGTTCGCGATCAACCCGGACGACGGGTGCATGCTCATCATCGAGATGAATCCCCGGGTCTCGCGCTCCTCGGCCTTGGCCTCCAAAGCCACCGGTTTTCCCATCGCCAAGGTGGCGGCCAAGCTTGCGGTGGGCTATCGGCTTGATGAGTTGGAGAACGAGATCACGGGCGGCGTCACTACCGCCGCTTTTGAACCCACTATCGATTATGTGGTCACCAAAATCCCGCGCTTCGCCTTCGAGAAGTTTCCCCAGGCGGACCCCAGGCTCACGACCCAGATGAAATCGGTAGGCGAAGTGATGGCCATCGGGCGCACCTTTCAAGAGTCGCTGCAAAAGGCCCTGCGCGGGCTAGACACGGACCGGGCCGGACTTGACGAGATCGTGGATCCGGCCCACCCGGAAGTCCACCAGATCCTGTGCCGGGAGGTCCGCCAGCCCGGTGCCGAGCGTATCCTCTATGTGGCTGATGCCTTCCGCGTCGGCATGCCGACCCAGAAGATCCAAACGATCAGCGGCATTGACCCCTGGTTTCTGGCCCAGATCGAAGAACTCGTCCGAATTGAGGAGGATGTCAGATCCGAGGGGGCTGCTGGACTGACCAACGGGTGTCTACGTTTCCTAAAGCGCAAGGGATTTTCTGATCGGCGCCTGGCGACGCTGGCTGGCCTCAGTGAGCAGCAGGTCCGGGGACTGCGGCACACGCTAGGTGTACGTCCCGTCTATAAGCGGGTGGACACCTGTGCCGCCGAGTTTGACGCCAACACGGCCTACTTGTACTCCACTTACGGGGAAATGTGCGAGGCGGTACCGACCGAGTGCAAAAAGATCATGGTCCTGGGCGGCGGGCCCAACCGCATCGGCCAGGGCATCGAGTTCGACTACTGCTGTGTCCATGCCGCCTTCGCCATGCGTGAGGACGGCTACGAGACCATCATGGTCAACTGCAACCCGGAGACCGTATCCACAGACTACGACACCTCGGACCGGCTCTACTTCGAGCCCCTGACCCTGGAAGACGTGCTGGAGATCGTCGCCAAGGAGCAGCCCTTCGGCGTCATCGTCCAGTACGGTGGGCAGACCCCACTCAAGCTTGCTCGGGATCTGGAGACCGCCGGTGTCCCCATCATCGGTACCACGCCGGATTCCATCGATTTGGCGGAGGATCGCGGACGTTTCCAACACCTGATCCGGGACTTGGGCCTGCACCAGCCCCCCAACGCTACCGCCCGCAGTGAGGAAGAGGCGGTGGCCGAGGCGATACGGATCGGTTATCCCCTGGTGGTACGGCCGTCCTATGTGCTCGGTGGTCGAGCCATGGAGGTTGTCTACGACGAAACGGACCTTGAGCGTTACATGCAGGAAGCGGTGCGGGTATCGAACGAATCCCCCGTATTGCTCGACCGCTTCATCGCTGACGCCATCGAGGTGGACATAGATGCCGTTTGCGACGGCAGAGAGGTGCTGATCGGTGGCATCATGGAGCACATCGAGCAGGCCGGCGTACACTCCGGCGATTCCGCCTGCTCGCTGCCTCCCTATACTCTATCGCCGGCCATTCAGGATCGGATGCGCGAGCAAATGAGCAGGCTGGCACGGGCTTTGAGGGTAGTCGGGTTGATGAACGCTCAGTTTGCGGTCAAGGATCAGGATATCTACGTGCTAGAAGTCAATCCGCGGGCCTCGCGGACCGTGCCGTTCGTCTCCAAGTCCATTGGGGTACCCCTGGCGAAGGTAGCGGCCCGCTGCATGGTCGGCGTATCCCTACGGGAGCAGGGTCTAGTCAGAGAACGCCGACCCAAGCACTACTTCGTGAAGGAGGCCGTGTTTCCGTTCATCAAGTTTCCCGGCGTAGACACCCTGTTAGGGCCGGAGATGAAGTCCACCGGGGAAGTAATGGGCGTCGGCGAATCATTCGGCGAGGCCTACGCCAAGGCTCTGGACGGAGCCGGGACGGGATTACCGAGCAAGGGCAAGGCAATGCTCAGCGTGCGCCAGGCAGACCGATCGAGATTGGTACGGGTAGCCAGGGAGCTGTCGGAGCTCGGATTCGATCTCTACGGCACCCGCGGCAGCGCGGCGGCGGTAAAAGAGGCGGGAATCCCGTGCCGGGCTGTCAACAAGGTCGCGGAAGGACGGCCCCACATCGTGGACATGATCAAGAACTATGGCGTCAGCTTTATCGTCAATACCACCGAAGGCGCCCAGGCCATCATCGACTCCGCGGAGATCCGCCGGGCCGCCCTCCGGTATAAGGTAAGCTACACCACGACCATCTCCGGTGCCGAAGCGACCTGTCTGGCCTTGAAGCAGCTGGACGTTAGCGGAGTCAACCGGTTACAGGAACTTTATTGACCGTCGTCTGGCGGGCATTCTAGCCCGTCGCATGATTTAGGCCTTCCCGCGGCACCACATGGCAAAGCCTACCCTACGAAGAGGACACCTCCCATGTCCAGAGTACCTCTGACCACCAGAGGCGCTGAGCAATTGCGTTCCGAGCTTGATCGCCTTAAACGAGTCGAGCGGCCCCGCATTATCGAGGCCATTGTCGAGGCGCGCTCACACGGTGATCTCAAGGAGAATGCTGAGTACCATGCAGCCCGCGAGCAGCAAGGCTTCATCGAGGGTCGCATCAAGGACATCGAGACCAAGCTCGCCAACGCCCACATCATTGATGTGACGGATGAACACACCCGGACTCTGGCCGACAGCAAGGTAATCTTCGGCGCCACCGTGGAGGTGCTGGAGCTCGACAGCGATCAGGAGCAAACCTTTCAGATCGTCGGCGACGACGAGGCCGACTCCACATGCGGCCTGATTTCCATCAGCTCGCCCATCGCCCGATCCTTGATCGGAAATCGAGTGGACGACGTGGTTGCAATCGACACGCCCAGCGGACTCCGCGAGTTCCAGATCCTGGAAGTCCGTTACGAATAATGGTGCCTTGAGTTCTTCTCCCTCTTCTCCCGTAGGGCGAAGTTTACCCCCACCCTGCGAGGATCTGGGGGGCTATACGGTGGATCGGAAGGCGCTTCCCGACGCTGGAGTGGAACGAGCAGAGTCGAAGGAAAAATCTGCCCCTAAGCTGGGTACCTTAAGGTTGACGATAGCAGTGCTTAGCAGTGCTATCGCCAGTGGCGCCAGTGACCCGAATTCGAATAATCCCTAGTTCTCGCGCTTGGCGGTCGTTCACCTGCTCCGCGTGCAGATACTTCTGCCCGCAGGGTTGCTTCTACCTCCACGATAACAATCCCCCCATTGTGGGCGCGATAAAGCCAAACTCGCAGTTCTCCCCATCGCGACATCCCTTACGTCGGGTCAAGGTATCGTTGATCCAGGTTTCGTGCCTGCTCAACAAACGCACCAAATCCCCCTCGACCAAGCTTTCCACCAACTTACCCTATTAGCCCTAGAATAGTTCCTGCAAGGCTTTTATCTTCTTGTCCGTTTCCCGGAACATGCGGGCCGTCTCTTGGAATTCGCGGTTCAAAGCCCGCTGCGACTTCTGGAATTTACGGTCCCGTTTCCTTGAAGTTATGTTTCGTTTCCTGGAACAACTGCCAGATTTTCTTGAAAGTTAATACGTTTTCCATGATGAACGTGATGCCACCTTGATGAAAGTTTTCCCTTCTGACAACGAATTTCGCTCTCGACCAGCCACCGATTCCGGAGACGAGAAAAAAGCTCGGTTCAGAATAGGGTAGAGGTCAAAGGGTCCTTTATGGGTTCCAGACGACTAACGATCATCAAGCTGCGCCAGAACATTCCGCGCCACTCGGCGTTGCTCATCGTCGCCCTCTTCCAGTACCTCATAGAGTAGTCGCCGGACCCTCATATTCTCCTCCTGATCGCGCAGTTCTTTGATCCACTTGAGTTTCCTATCCACCGGATCCGGTGGATCCGGTTCGTCCGACGCCCCGTAAACAGGCCCCTCAGCAGCATCAATGGCATCCAGCTCCTCCTCCGTCAGGGGTCGGAACCGTTCCGGGTCCAGAGGATTTCCACCGGCTAGATCCCGGCCGATCAGCTTCTCCTCACCACCGGACTTACCACCCTGCCCTCCGGGAGATACGGTCGGGCCTGTGTTCAATCCCTCGCCAGGGGGAGACCCCCCCCCGGCGGATGTCCCACCAGTAGCCGCCGTCGCCTGGGCCGCTTCGGATGCCTTCCGTCGCTGCTGAAAGAAGCGGGAGGCGAGGACCCCGAGTTCGAACAGAATCCACATGGGCAGGGCGAGCAAGGTCTGGGAGATCACGTCTGGGGGCGTCAACAGCATCCCCACGACGAAGACGCCGACGATGAGATAGGGTCGTTTACGGGCTAAATCCTCCGGCGTCGTGATGCCAGCGGCCACCAACAGGATGGTGGCGACGGGAATCTCGAAGGCGATGCCAAAGGCGAAGAACAGGGTAAGGACGAAATCCAGGTAGTGGCTGATATCCGTCATGACCGCCACCCCCTCCGGAGCGGTCCCGGTCAGGAAGGCGAAGACCAGCGGGAAAACCGCGTAGTAGGCGAAGACCATCCCCAGATAAAAGAGCAGGATGCTGGAGAACAGCAGAGAAATAGCCAGCTGCTTCTCGTGGCTGTAGAGCCCTGGCGCCACGAACGACCAGAGCTGGAACAGCAGATAGGGCATGGACAGAAAGACCGCCGACACCAGCACTAACTTGAAGGGGGTCAGGAAAGGAGAGGCCACCTGAGTAGCAATCATACTGGTCCCCTCCGGCAGCTGCGCCATCAAGGGCGTGGCCACATAGATATAGATGTCATTGGCAAAGGGGAAGAGCACGAGAAATGCTACTAGCACCGCTACCAGCATTCGCATCAGGCAGTCGCGCAGCTCCATCAGGTGAGCAACGAAGGGCTGTTCCTGGCCCGATGCCTCGGGGTTCGTGAGCGATGACATCGTACTCGATGTGGACCTGATGGCGTCCAGAATATACCCGTCAGTGGAAGTGCTCGGGGACCCAATCTGGGGCTGCGGATTACACAGGGTAGGGTGGACTATGCCCACCGTTCCAGCACTGTAAAGTATCGGACCGCGATCTAAGGGTAGCAAGTGGCTGCGAGCTTCAGATAATAGCGGTGCAGGCAGCTTACCTGTACTTCGAGCGCCTGCGGATCACCACTGTTATCAATGATGTCGTCCGCGCCTTCCAGGCGCCGGGACCTGGGTACCTGGCTGTCGATGATGCTTTGGATCTCCACCATATCCAGACCGCTCCTGCACCGTACGCGGCGTATCTGCTCCGCTTCGGGAAGATCCACCACCAATATGCGGTCGGCGAGTGCCGTTTGTCCGGCCTCGAACAACAGGGGGATCTCCAGCACGGCATAAGGCGCTGAAAGCTGTGCCAGGCGGCGTTGCATTTCCGAAACGATCCGCGGGTGCAGGATCGTTTCGAGGCGCGCGCGTGCCGCGATATCCGAGAAGACCAAGGCGCGCATGGCGGCTCGATCCAAATGTCCATTAGCGTCGATGAAACGGGTGCCGAAGGTCCCCGCAATCAACTCCAGGACCGGACTGCCCGGAGCCGTCAGCACGTGAGACATAGCGTCGGCATCGATAACGGGCACCCCGATTCCGCTCAACAGAGCAGCGACGCTGGATTTACCGCTGCCTACCCCCCCGGTCAGGGCGACGACCAGCATATGTGAATACCCTCATCAACATGCGCGTAGATATCTTTCCAGGGTTATTGCTTATCCTAAAGTGTATGTTCCGCTTTACCCAACCCGACCGAAGTCGGATCAGGACAACTGAATGATAAACAGAATGGGTATTTACCCGGACCGGGTCATCCCGGCAGAGAGTGCCGGAATCTAGACGCCATGGATGGCAAAAACAATGGGCTAGGTCCTGTTAACATTTAACTCTAACTACCTGTTCCTTTTATATGTTAAATGGCTGCAACCCACGCGGTTCGCACAGCAGTTCGCACAGCAGGACCCACGCTAATCATTTGATTATTTTAGCACACGGCGACAAGCTTACCGCAGCGGGTGATGTGCACGGTCTCGTCCGCTCCACCTGATGAATAAGGCGGGTTAACTGGGTTTTGGCCTCGGCGATCAAAGTCTGGGACACCTATTGGAGTCTTATATTAGAGTCTTATAACCATGCTTCTAGCCATTTTAGGCTTTCCGGTGGATGTTGTCACGTTCCTCGCGGTGTTGGATTGCCAGCTGGTGAGGAGTAGACACAGGTAGTATAGAAAGAAATGAAAATACTGATTTCGGATACCGCTGTTCAGTCGTCGGCTTCCAGCTCATCAATAGGATGCCGAGCATCACCATGCCCTTCAGGTGCTCCTCCCAGCGGCCCATGAACTCCCACAGTGAGGAGATACAGCACAGGGCGGATTTGCCGTCCTCACGCACCCTGGTGTAGAACCCGGTCTAGAACCGGCCGGAAAGCAACCGCGCCAGATGGCCACTGATGGCCCCTACCGGCGGCGGGATGGACATCCCCTTGTCGTTCAGGACCACCAGCAGGTTCAGTTTCAAGGCCCCCGGTGTGATTAAGAGCCTCGGAGGCCATACCGGCCCCCAGGACGCCGTCACCGATCACCACGATATCTGCCGGGACTCGCCTTTGACCTGCGCAGCCAGTGCCATCCCCAAGGCGGCGCCGATGGAGGTGCTTGTGCCCTACACTGAAGGCGTCGTAGGAACTCTCGTCGCAGTTGGGGAATCCCCGACAGCTCACCGCGTTTCCGTAGGCTCCCCATACGCGCGTCCGAGCAGCTCAGCGGGCAGCGCGGGGAGGCAGCTCTCCGGCAGCCAGCGCAGATCGGCGGGGAGATCAATGCGGGAGATCAACGGAAAGCGGCTCGCTGCAGAACGCGAGACTCGGGATTTGGGGGTGGCATATCCTGCACCGGTGGGGATCGAAGGTCGGGGCAGTAGTCTGGTTCAACCTTGCCTCATGAGGGTACGTGAAAACGTCAGGGTCAGGTAGGCAATATGAATTCTTTAGATGCAATGAGCGCAGCAAACTGCATCTTTGGACAGCGGTGTACCCAACACGGGCTGGATGGAACCACGAATACACACGAACTCGTGTCCATTCGTGTGTATTCGTGGTTCAAACGATTCTATGTTGGACACTGCACACTATCCCTGGTGTGCCTTTGCTCAACCTACTTGGTCGGAGCGATAGGGGCAGCCCCACGTGCCCGTCCTAAAATTAGGGGCATCGATAGAGGCGCCTGGACGGCCGGTGAGAGGTGCCGGCCACGCCGGTAGACCAAGTGCCACTGACGCGTGAGCGGAAAACCTGCCACGTCCAGGATCACCAACCGCAGGGTCTCGAGCTCCAGCTCCAGCGTGTGTGTCGAGACCACGCTCAGGTCAAATCCTGCCCCTACCGCCTGTTTGATGGCCTTGTTGCGGGCCATATACCGTACGGATCCGCGACGCCACGCTCGCTGAAGAAGCGCTCTGTGGCTGTGGCTTGGCGGGTACCGGGGCCAAGCTCTCGCATCACGAACACCTCCTTGGCCAAGCGTCGGATACCAATAGATTGCACTCCGACCAGCAAGCGCTCAGGGGGAGCGACTAGCACCAGGGGATTTGCCATGAAGGCCTCGGACTCCACTTCCACCCCCTGCGGCGGCTGACCCATCAGTACCATGTCCACGGCGGATGTAGCTCATGTGTTGAACTCATACCCTGATGCCCTCGAAGATATTCAGATATTCCTGGGCAGGCCCGGACCAGGAGTTATCCGTGTACATGCCGTTGAGTCGCAGCTGCCGGAAATAGGCCGGATACCGGAACCAGAGCCGGATGGCCCGCCGCAGGGCGGATTCGAGTCCTGCCGAGGTGGGGTCGTCGAACAGAAAGCCGTTGACCTCCTCGAAGGCCTTATCCGAGTAGTTGGCGTCGAAGACGCTATCCGCCAGTCCACCCACCCGACGCACCACCGGCACCACACCGTACTGCATGGCGGTCATCTGGGTCAGTCCGCAGGGCTCATAGATGCTGGGGATGACCATGATGTCCGCTCCGGCATGGATCTGATGGGAGAGTGCTTCGTCATACTCGAGGACCAGGCGACAATCGGCACTCCCGTCGGTGTGGCGCTTGAGCTCCTGAAACAGTTCGTCGATCCAGGGTTCCGAGGCACTCCCGAGCAGGACCATTTGGCAGCTGTTTTCCAGGGCATAGTGGGCAGTGTGACGCATCAGCTCCACGCCCTTCTGGCGATCAAGCTGGCTAACGATGGCGACGATTGGCTTGGCAACTTCTTCCAGCCCCAATTGCCGGCGCAGCTGTCGTTTGTCGTGGGCCTTGCCGGGCAGGTACTCCGGGCCGTAGGTCCGGACGATGTGAGGATCTGTCTGGGGATTCCAGGTACCCTCATCAATGCCATTGATCACCCCCCGCAGCTTGTGGCTGTGAGCATGCAGAGTCTCCTGCAACCCCATGCCCTGATCCGTGTACAGGATCTCCCAGGCATGGCGGGGGGAGACGGTAGTGATAGCGTTGGCGTAGACGAGCGCGCCTTTGAGGAGATTGGCAGCGTGCGGCTGGCCCCCATCAAGAAGCCGATCACTGGTCATCAGCCGGTCCGGCTCTAAGCCCACGGCGCGCAACGGGTACTCCCCCCTGTTCCCAGCGCAGTACCGGCACCAGAGCAGTGTGCCAGTCATAGAGCAGTGTGCCAGTTATGACAGTGAATGATGTACGGTTGTTTACCGGTCTTCAGCAGAAATTCGAGGCCGGCGCGGCAGAAGAAGGCGAAGCGTCCCGGATCGTCCACCTCGCCGTAGATGCGTCCGCGCTGGTAAAACCGGTGATCGGAATGGGGATCGACGAAGAAGCAATGAATCCCGTCCACATATCCGGATTCGATACTACAGGATAGCCACTGGTCGTAGAAAGGGACCTGCAAGTCCTCGTAGGCCCGGTGCAGACCTTCGATCAGGTCCGAACGCAGGCAATCGTATCTGGGCAGGATGATCTCGACCTGGTGGCCCTGTTCGGCCAGCGCCCGGGACAAGCCATGAATGACGTCGCCAAGGTCGCCTACCTTGGCGACAGGTGTGCACTCGGCGCCAACTTGGGTGATATACATGGCTATCCGCCTTGGCTGGGATGTATTGACATTGATGCGGGGCAGGGGGCAGTTATCAGTTGGCAGGGGTCAAGATATCGGAAGATACCGGTTAGCGGGCCTATATATCCTAATACTTTTCTCCTGTCCCCTGACAACTGACAGCGGCAAAAATGATTCCCCTCAGTTGAAGTGTCTCGGATCCAGATCCGGGAACAGGTTGTCCATCCTTTCCAGCGCGGTGAGCTGCTCGTCTCGAATCCGGCCTCCGCGCAGGGTCCCAGCTAGGAAGCAGAAACGGGCCAGCTGGTTGCGCAGGCGCGACTCACAGTAGTCCGACCCGGCACCCCGTCCCATGTGGAAGGTCCAGTCTGAACTCTGAGCCAGCAGCAGGGAGCGGGCCGCCTGCCGCAACAGGCAGGATGCCCCCTCCTGATCCTGCATTCGTCGGCGGCCGTTTACTAGGGCTGCGAGTTCTCCTGCAGCCTGGTGCAGCTCCAGATACACCCAGCCCATATCCGGGTGCAACCAAGCACTATTATAGCCCCGCTCGCCCCAGCTGGAGGTCTCGGGACGACTCTCCCCCGCGGTCCCGTGCCAGCGGAGGTGCTCACCCAGGGTTACAGGTTGCATATCCGGTGTCGCGTCGAGGTGGCGGATCAGAGCGTCGATGAAGGCCGGTCCCTCAAACCACCAATGGCCGAACAGCTCGGCATCGTAGGGCGCGACGATAATTGGGGGCCGAGCAGCGAAGGACAAGGACCCGAGCAATCGGCGGTGACCCGCCACGAATCGCCGCGCGTCGCGTTCGGCCTGAGCCATAGCAGCCGCAGGCTCGTAGGGAGCCTTAGTATCCATCCTCCCGGTGACCCGGTGGAACTTCAGCCCGGTCGGCGCAGCCTTGATGCCTGGGGGAAAAAATCCCCCAGGAGGTCCGAGTCGCCCTCGTAACCGAGATCCCAGTGGTACTCACGGTACAGGGGGTGGCTGGGGTAACCGATGGTCGGGCACCAGAGCTCCCGCGCCGAGTCCGGATCCCGGCCGAAGACCGCAACCGCTGCACTTGCCGCAAGTGGGGCGTAGACGCCATGGCGTGGGGTCGGCCGACGCCTGTTGCAGTCCGTGGGCATCAAGGACCACGTAGCGGTAACCAGCCTGGGCGACCGCATATTCGAGGCCGGTATAATAGCCACACTCCGGTAGCCAGAGCCCTGCCGGCGCGTGACCGAAGGCGCTCCGGAAATGGTCCCGCCCTACCCGCAGCTGGGCCCGCACCGCTGTTGGCCAGCTGCGCAACAGGGGCAGATAGCCGTAGGTCGCTGCCGTGGTCATGAGCTCCACCAAGTCGCTCGCTTCGAGTGCCCCAAAGGCAGCGATGAGATCACCACCGAGCGTGTCCAGGTAGAAGGCCCGGAGGCGTTCGAGGCGCTGCCGATAAAAACGGGCGAGGGCACGGCGTCCCGGATCGGACCGCGGATCTCCAATCAGACGCTCCGCGAGCCGAGCGAAGCGGTCAAGATAATCCAGGTAGCGCCCCGCTAACAGGGGGTCTGCAAGCATACAGAGCAGGGTCGGGGATAGAGAGAGGGTGAGCCGGAACCCAGACCCACGAGCAGCTGCTGCCCTGAGCAACCTCAGCAGGGGCAGATAGACATCAGTAACGGCCTCGAACAACCAGTGCTCCTCCAGGTGCCGAGGGTGTTCCGGATGACGGATAAAGGGCAGGTGCGCGTGCAGTAGCAGCGCGAAATGGCCGTACTGTCCGGGCATTAGATCACCCGTGCCCGGCGGCCTCCAGCCATGCCGGCAGACCTCCGCCGACGGCAAGGGACTCTAACGCCGAGATGTCGATCGGACGGCGAATATAGAAGCGTCCGTCCGCGCCGACCACGATCGGGTAACCGAACAGATTGACCGTGGAGCCCGCAGCGGCGCGTCCCTGAACGATCAGTTCTGCATGGAGTTCCAGGTCAGGCAGCGGAGTTGGGGCCGCGCTGGACAGCACCGCGCTGGAAAGGGCCGCCCGCGGGTCGTAGATAGGGCCGGGCATATCCGCTGGCGCGGTGTCCGGCTTCGGCGATGACGGCAGCAGGGGCGGAGGCATATCGATCAGCTCGGCACCAGGGGGAAGATCGGTTGTCATCTCCGGGCAGGGCGCCGAATCCTGGGGGATGCCAGACGGGATTTCCAGTCCCCGATACTGCAACCACACTTGGCCCGGTGCCTCCCCCAAGGGCCCGAAATACCCTGGTATCGGCACGTCACCCAGGTCTGGGTTTGGAAAAACGGGGTAAAGGGACTCGCCGATGGCCGCTAACGCCTCTTCTATAGAGGCGATAGAGGCGTCGGAAGGAACCTTGGCCCCTATCTCTGGGCAGGGCGCCGGGTCGTGGAAAATACCGGGTGAGAATTCCGATCTCCGGTCGTCTGATCCTGCTTGGTCCGAGATTTCCTGCTTAGGGATCTCCTGCCCAGGCACCTCCGCCAGAGGTGCGGGATACCCCGGCAAGGCATCACGCGACCCCCCAGAGGACACCAGATAAGAAGGGACGCCGGGCGGGTATTCCGGTTCCTGGTCCCGTGCTCGGTCCAGCGTCTCCTCCGGGAGCACGGGATGCTCCACCGGTATCGGCGCATCGTCCAAGGTCCGGGTTGGGAAAGGCGGGGTGGAGGGGGCTACCGCAGGCCGCCAATGCCGCCTCTACGAGCATGTCTTCGATCTCCCTCGGTTGCTCCGACGCCGCAAACGATATATTCCGGGCCTGCGGATTGTCCGTAGCAGGTGCGGCCCGCGACGGGGAGAGCTGCCAACGACCTCCCGACCGGGACCCGGTTCGAACGTGCCAGCAGCAGCCAGCCCCCCGTATCCGACTCCAGACCGAGCTCACAGCTATACTCGGCGCTGTCTCCGGGTAGGGCAAAGCTGTCCTCGCCCGCGCTCTCCAATGCGCCGGACCCCTGCGAGATGCTCGCAACTATCTCGGTTCGCCCGTCCTGGTCCAGGCGGCATAGACGCAACACTCGACGCAGACCAGATCCATTGCCAGGAAATAGGCGACGTGCCTCGGCAAGCGTTTCCGATGTGACATACCATTGGGCCTGGAGGTACTCCGGATCCCGGTCGTAGAGCACCAAGGCCGTCTCTTCGAGTTGAGGCGCAGCTTCACAGGAAATCTCCTCCGCCAGGGCCCGTAACGCCTGCGCATCCGACGCGGCCTGCCCTTCCGGAGAGGCAGGAAATCCTTTTACGTCCGTGCCGAGTTGAGGTTTCATTGTTTGATCTGATCCATCGACAGCCATCAGCGATGCCTCGGTTCGGTTAGTGACAACCGCGCTCCGCTCAGGCATGACGCCATGGCGGCCATCACATCAGGGCTGCCAGGTGCCACAGCGGTACAGGTAGTGTAGTCCGGTTCCAGGCACTGGTGTACGGTGGGGACAGCATACATGGGGCAGTTCCTGGTAGGTTGGGTCGCTTTCCAGAGGCCACAATCCCCCATAGACGTTCAAGTCCATCCCGAATGCACACTATAACCTCTTAATTCTCGATCCCAGTAATGGGAGATACATCAGGCTCTGCCCCGCATTCTCCCGCTGCCGCGGTGCGTGTGCAACTCAGTACTCAGGTTCCCGGCAAGCATCACGGATAACACACGCACCTGGGACCCAACCGGACCGCACCGCTACGCGCCGCAATCCAAAATGTTTGAAGTACGGCGACAAGTTTAACCTTGGCATCTCGATGAAAACTGCGGGATCTGACATAATCGAGCTGTCGCCAAAGTGGCACCGACCCTCCACCACTTTGGATGCAGAACCGCACCCATTTCCAAGTACAAGCGCTGCAGGTCGGGGAAATCGCCGCCAACCCGACACTCAGGTTCCCGGCAGGCGTCACGGATAACGCGCCTAATCTGGGACCTGACCCGATATGGGATTTCAGGGCTGTAGCTGCGGTTCTTGCTCCCTGAACCAATCTAACAGCTGGTCCAGCTTGCACTCTCCTGCTGGCGATGGATCCAACAAAGGGGTAGCATATTGAAGCTTCTCAGGATCGGCTTACTGTTCGGATCGGCGGTGGCAGCAGCAGATCGGATGTCGATACTAGGTCCTGTTGACATTTACGACTACTTCATTGATTCTAAAGACAGTCCGATGAAGTCCAGGTCTCGGGCTTGATGTGGAGCCCGTCCAGACGCAGGCACCATAGGCGCTGGAAGGATTCGGAGATTGAGACCGCATGAGGAGACGGTGCCGATCTATTCAAAAACAATAACATACCTTGCAGATCCCCCCCACAGGCGTATTGTATTACCTCATGAGGTGCTTGCTAGTCGTTTGCTGTCCGGACTAAAGGTCATGGAGTTGACATCCTTACTCATGTTTGGTCAGGGCACGTAGGTCCTGTTGGTATTTAACTCTAACTAACTGTATTTATTAATTTAAATGGCCACAACCCAAACGGTCCGCTCAGCGGACTTTCCGCTAAACGTTTGATTATTGTAGAGTCCGCTGTGTGGGCCTTCCCAAACGTCAACACGACCTAGTTGGCCAGTGGCCGGATTCCACAAGCGCACCGTTCGATCAATTGAGTTTTCGCTCGCGGTTTCTCCATAACCTTCGACACGTTTCCAACCAGGCAAACGAGCGTTCGACAACCCATCGTTTGGAAGTCACTGCATAGGTATGTAGTTCGTTTCTCCTGGCGACCTCTACCGTAGCCCCCAGTACGTTCTGTACGGCATGGCGAATGGTTGTCCCGTATAACCAGCCATCAACCAGCACATTCGTCACTGCCGACAAGCTGTCTCGATGGTTAGAGAAAGCCACCAAGGCGTCTGCGCTGTCGGTAACATCCGCCATCGCATGGGGAAGCCCTTGCGTATCTACGGCAATGTGTCGTATTGATACCAAATACCTTCTTACCCGCGTCTTGCTCTCGGCTTATATCACTTGGGTAGGAACTTCTCATCGCTCTTCCTTTATAGGCACCTTGGAAAATAGGTATGTCCACCGATGAATGGAATCTAACCCATTGATTATTCAGACGTTACTTCAACGGAGACCATATCTTTCATAGCACCTTTGTGTTAGAATCATTTTAGACACAAAGATCTTCTAGAGAGGATGGACTACAATCGGGTGCGCAGCTCACGCCAATGGCAAAGCAGCTCGGCCCGGGGCGGACAACGATTGCGCATTCTGGCAACAGGTCCGATTGAGGGCTCCTGGATCTCTGGTCCCGCTGCATCCCCCGCCTTATTACGCCGCTCGTAGCGCACTGGAGACTAGAATGGTATCTGCTGGAGTGGACCAGCAGGTCAACCTTTATCTCCGCACCCCATCGGGACACGGGGAGATGCCACTCAGCGCCGGGACCCCGTGTACCTTCCAGTCCAATCGACCCAATCAGCCTAACGTGTTCAACCGGTCCGAGGCCTAAAAGCGGGCCGTCGCTCGGCCCAGTTCCCGGTCCTGCAGATGGCCACAGCAGATCGATGCGGCCACAGAACCCGCGAGGCGGTGGTATGGTCACAGGATCGCCAGGCTTCATCTTGCCTCCCGTGAGTTCCTACCTGTCCTCCTGATGCTTCCTCAGCGCGTAATACCAGATTTCCTGCCGGCGCGCGATCCGCGTCTGTGGGTCTTGCTCCAGGGTTAGGACCGCGCGCAGCAGATCAAGGAATTCGGCTTGGCCGGGGAGTGGATACCAATGGTTGTCCCGTGCTGCCTCGCGGTTATCCACCAGCAGCCGCAACAACTCGTCATCGCTTTCCTGGAAGGCATCAGGAAAATAGGCGCGGCCCCACACGGCTAAAAGGCGTGGTAATGATATTCATTTGATCGACGGCCCTGGGGTGTGAAGCTCTGCCGGCACCCAGGGCCTCCAGCGGCCTATTGGGGACACCGGCCTCGAGCCTAACCGGGACCGGTGGAGGGATATGGACCTTGGCCGCTTGGTCACCGGCGTCCTGCTAATCGAACGCCCACTAGAGGGTACGCGGATGTCTCTAAGATAGTTTGCAATGGTAAGTCCCTTACGCATCCCGGCGATCATCCGCTCGCCCAGTGTTGCTTCCCGCCCATCGCCGGCATCCGAGGTCACTCGGCCGCGCAGCCTGCCCAGGGCCAGGGCACCGAGCAGTTAGGCCTCAGCCAGACGCTGGACAGCGTTGAATTACCACATCAGGTCCCGTAGGCCCCGCCAAAGCAATTAAGTGGATCGCAACGGGGCAGGTCCGTCATAGGGAGAAAGTGCACTCCCCTCACGGCATTGCTTTAGGCGCAGGTCGAGCAGATCGAGCAGCTGTTCATGGACACCGATATAATCCGCCTGCACGATCACTCGGTTCAGATACTGCTTGGTAAGCCGTTCCACCTGCCGTTCGATGCGTTTTATCAGCCGTCCGGAAAACAGGTAGTAGGGCAGCACGATCAACTGGCTGGTGCCGAGCAGATCGAGCAGCTGCACCACCTGTTCGAGGCGTGGGAAGGAGACATCGGTAAAGGCGGGCAGCACCAGCTCATGCTGGGTGGTCGCATAGATCCAGTAGGCCATCTTGGCAACTTCACCGGTGGCCTCGATATCCGAGGCTCCCCGCGCCAGCAGCACCACACCGGTGGCACGGGGGTCCGGCATAGTCAGCCCAACCATGGCTTGATGCAAGCGATAGCGGAGGGCCTTCAGCAGCTGGTCGGTGGTTCCTAGATGGCACCCGCAGCGGAACTCGACGCCGGGATGGCGCGCCCGCGCCACCGCAATGGCCTGGGGGATGTCATGCTTCACATGACCAGCGGCATTCAGGACCAGGGGTAACACCAGCAGGTGCCCTCCCCCATCGCCCAACTCCGCAACGGCCTGCTCCAGGCCTTGGGACAGCAACACCGGGCCATGCCCGATCCGGCATAGCTGGATGGGGATACCGGAATGGCGCGTACGCCACAAATCGGTGAGCGCTTCGACCTCTCGGTTACCCTCGTTGCCCAGATCCTGGGTGCCATGGGCGACCAGCAAGATGACCTCTTCCGTCACGCGCCTTTATTCCTCAGGGTCGTTCGCCGCCTACCAATGGCGGCTCAAAGGTTAGCAACCGTGAAGGTCTCGAATGATCTTCCTTATGTTTACCCTCAAAGCGCAGTCCATATCTTCCAAACGCTGGCCTTCTGCATCCGATGGTCAGCCATGGTCAGCTTCCGATGATTGGGGCTAGCAGGATTGTTGCACCAGCCCTTGCTCTGGGCGATCACCTGCTTTCCGTCGTCAGAGAGCTTGCGCATCCCGCCCCAGAAACGGCAGGTCGCGCAGATATCTTCCCCTATGGCATCGACAGCGAGATCCCCCCCGGGTCCGCCGTGCTCATGCCCATGTTCGTGCTCTTCGTGTTCATGTTCATGCTCATTAGACGCCTGCGTGCCCAGCGAGGCGAGCGCGACTGTGCTGACGAGCAGCTTTCCTGAGGCGACCAGAAAATCGCGACGTGTTTCGAGTGACATTGGATACCTCACCTGAGATTTCAGGGGTTGTTACACCTTGACCGCGATCAGCAGTGAAAGACATTCTTGTTGGTCCGCAGATTACGCAGATTCCCACCGATTTTCATCCGGAAGATATATGGAAACATCACCAATGGGCAGGGTGTTGAGTGCACCACGGACTGCTTCACCTCTCCCGCCGGGAGAGGGAATCAAAACAAGAAACCGGGAATAGTTGATGAACCTCCTCTCGGCTACCACTTGAAATTCACCACTACCCAACCGCCCGGGTCCGGCCGGCGGACCCTACCAACACTCCTGAATGATTCGGCGCGGTTTAGGGGGAAAGATCCTTACCTAGCGTCGGGACAAGCGTATTGCGTTGCGACGCACAAGACCCGCTGAATCCTGTGGCGTCAGTGCTGACATCTTAACGCAACCTACACCCGCATTACCCACAATTACCCACCGTGCTGCCTGAATGTGTAGACCTCATGTTATAAGTGTAACGCGCCCAGGCTGCAACGATAAATAGAATTCATTTCCACTACTTAAAATTACCCTCTGAGCGCAACTTCTTCGACATTTAGAACCGGTTGCGGAGCCTCAGTCAGCTGGGCTCCGTTGGAGCGGCTGGCTGCGGTGACCCCCTGGGAAATCATGCGTCCCCAATTGGGGCTGCTCCACGGGAAGGAACGCAAATCCAACGCGGACCGTAAACCGTTCGACGTGGTGTTGATGTTCAAGGTGCTGGCCTTGCAAACCCTCTACGACCTGGCCAATGAGCAGCTAGAGTACCAGATCCGGGATCGGCTCTCGTTTGCAAGCGCGCCCAAAAAGACGTGGATGGATTGATGCTGAGCACAAGGCTTCGAAGTGTCCCGAGTTCGAGGTCGGCGATTATATCATCGAAACTGCCCAGGACTATCTGGATGTGGAGGGTTTGATCGCACGTTTCTCGACTATTACCTGGAGCTGGGGAAGGCCGTCATTCCTCTTCGACAGCGAGAATGAGCTACCGGATCCAGGTTTCAGGCGCATTGTGCGCGACAAGATCCGAGCCCTGCTGCGGCGCTACCCCGGCAACACCACCCTGGCCACGTCCTGCATCGTCGGCTATGAAAAGTAGATCCGCTATGATTCGGTCTCGGCTCTTCCCACCGCCACGTGGCACGCCTGACCCTGCCGGACATCGAAAAGTTCGTCCATAACTGGTACCAAACCCACATCGATAATGACCAGGAACAGACGTTCCATGCTGGCGATCTGATCCGGATCCTGCATAACCAGGACTCCCGGGCCATCCGCGACCGGCCTAGCCATCGGATCAATGCCGTCCTGCCCGACGAACGGGTAGTACGCTACCAGAAATGCACCGAGACCCTGCTTAACATCTGGCACGTCTGGAAGTTCAAGACTGAGTACCAGAAGAGGCGCGAAAAGGTAGAGCGCGCAACCAGGTACGCATGAAGGGCATTGCCCACTGGACGCACGCGGCCATGGGGGACTAGAAAAAGGGCAAGCGAGCGGTGTCCCACTACCAAGATCTGCTGGATTTCTCTCCACCTATGTTGCCGAATTTGAGCGGCCCTGCTACCAGGGGACCCGTAGGAGGTGTTCGAGACCTTCATGCGCATCGGGCGCAAGCGGGCTGGTCTCCTGATCGAGACCAGCAATCGCCAATACAGCTGCATCCACTTCACCTTTCAGGAATATCTGACCGCCACCTTTGTGTGCAAGAGTGGCGACGCGGACGGCATGGCCGTGGTTTGGGTAGCAATGAGGAGGGTAGTCACCCAAAGCCGCAGGCACGAGGTGCTGCGCCTGCTGATCAGCTTCCTGGAACAGGCCGAGTCCTAGGGTTTTCTATTGGAACAGATCCGCACCGACGGCAGCGATGAGGATGCGGCTCGCCGCGCCCTGCTACCCGGCGGCTGCTTCCTGGACGGTGTGGATGCGGCTGAGGAGCTGGAAGAAGATATCCTGGAGGAGCGGCTATACGCGATCACGACGGATGCGCGATGAAAGCGACCTCGGCGAGTTAACCCAGCAGATGATGATCTAGCTGGCGCGCACCCCGACCGGTAAGGAGCTTTGGTCCCCGCCCATACCCAGGTGTTCCCACACCGGTCTCCCACTTCTTTGCTTCCGCACGCATGGTAATGGCACTCTCGCCATCAGAGCCCAGATTTCAGCGACGCCCTGTTCGGCGCTCTGGTCACGCCACGAAACGAAACCTGTTTTCCAGGCATTGCGGATCTTCTGGATGTCTCCTGCCTTGGTAGGTCATTTTTCCATTATGTTGGTAATTTAGTCCTGCTGGGAATTGGATTGCGGGACCAGGATTCCGTCTTCGAGACAACGCTGCGTTCTCTGGACCAGGCTCGAGCTCTGGCTTGGACTCTGGATCGGGCTCTAGGTCCTGCTGACATCTAACTCTAACTAACTGTTCTTCTATGTGTTAAATAGCCATAACCCAAGCGGTCTAGCACAGCGGACCCTACGCTAACCGTTTGATTATCTTAGAGTCAGCTGTGTGGACCTTGCTAAATGTCAACAGGACCCAGTCAGGAAGCCGGCGACGGGCAGCTGATGACTGGAAACCCACTCGGTGGGCGCAGCCCACTACGGCCCGCGCCGCGGCGTGCCAGAAGGGATGATAACAGTCCTGCCGGAAGGTACCCGTGGCCGACCTCCGAACGGGTGTAGGTTGCGTCTACCGGCGTTACAGGAGATCAGTGTGCCTTCGGGCATCACAACGCAACACGCTTGTCCCAACGCCGGGTAAGGATCTTTCCCCTCCCCCCAAGCTTCCTGAATCATTCTGGATTGCTTTTAACCGGCAGCTTCTCAAATCTGCATCAACAGCCGGGCTGGATCTTCCAGGACGTCCTTGACGGTGACCAGGAACTGCACAGCGTCGCGGCCGTCGATGAGGCGGTGGTCGTAGGACAAGGCCAGATACATCATGGGCCGGATCACGATCTCACCCTGCACCGCCATGGGGCGGTCCTGGATCTTGTGCAGGCCCAGAATGGCGCTCTGGGGCAGATTGAGGATAGGGGTGGAGAGTAGGGAGCCGAAGATACCGCCGTTTGTGATAGAGAAGGTGCCACCGGTAAGCTCTTCGTAGCTCAAGGCGCCATCCCTGGCCTTGCGGCTGAATTCCAGGATACCTTGCTCGATGTCGGCCATGGTAAGCCGGTCGCAGTTGCGCAGGATGGGAACGACTAGGCCGCGTGGGGAGCTCACTGCCATGCCGATGTCGTAGTAACCGTGATAGATGATGTCGTTCCCGTCCACGGAGGCATTCATAACCGGGAAGCGCTGCAGGGCCTCCACCGCAGCCTTAACGAAGAAGGACATGAATCCCAGACGCACACCGTGGGTCTTCTCGAACCGATCCTGGTAGCGGTTGCGCAGCTCGACCACGGTGCTCAGGTCCACCTCATTGAAGGTGGTGAGGATGGCGGCGGTCTGCTGGACCTGGACCAAGCGCTCGGCGACCCGGGCGCGCAGCCGGGTCATGGAGACCCGCTGCTCCAGCCGCCCGGTATCGCCGGTGAGGCGCGGTTGTTCCCGTGGTGGGATGGGGGGGGCAGGAGCGTCCGGCTCGGCAGGCGGTTGAGTCTGCTCCCGGGCATCCAGGAAGGCTATCACATCCGCTTTTTGTACCCGCCCATCCTTGCCGCTGCCGGGGATTTCCGCCGGGTCCAGATTCAGCGCCTTGACCAACCGCCGGGCGGCCGGGGCGAGCACTGGCTCCGTCGCGGTCGCCGCTGCTGCCGATTCCGCGGCTGTCAGGGGGGACACCGGCTCCGTGACGGCATCTGCTCCGACGACGTCTTCTTCGATCAGGGCCAACAGGGTATCAGCCTGGACAGGCTCGCCTGCCGCTACCTTGATCTCCCCAAGGATGCCGGCGACGGGGGCGGGAACCTCCAGCACCACCTTGTCTGTCTCCAGGTCAACCAGATTTTCTTCTCTGCGCACCGGCTCGCCTGGCTGCTTGTACCAAACCACCACCGTAGCGTCGGCGACAGATTCGGGGAGGGTGGGGACGCGCACTTGGGTGCTCATACGGGGATCCTGCAATTCATATTCGGGTTGATGCAGCCGGTGAGGGCCTCGTCGATCAGCCGCTCCTGCTGCTCCACGTGGACCGCGCGCAGACCCACGGCGGGGGCGGCCGAGGTGGGACGCCCTACATAGAAGATCTTCCCGTCTTGTAGCCGGAGTTGGACGAAACGGTGCTTGATTTGGTCCCAGGCACCCTGGTTCTGGGGCTCCTCTTGGCACCAGATGAGCTGCCCGGCGGCGGCATAGGGCGCAAGGGCTTCCTGCAGCAGTTTGGTCGGGAAGGGGTAAAGCTGCTCGATGCGCAGGATGGCGGTATCGTCGATCCCACGGGTACGCCGGGCCTCCAGTAAATCGTAGTAGACCTTACCGCTGCACAGGACGACACGCACCACCTGGGCGGGATCAATGGAGTCTGGCTCGCCGATCACGGGCTGGAACCGACCTTCCGCCAGCTCGTCCAGACTGGAGGTGGCCAACCGGTGGCGCAGTAGACTCTTGGGCGTCATGACGATCAGCGGCTTGCGATAACCGCGCAGCATCTGGCGCCGCAGGAGGTGGAACATCTGAGCCGAGCTGGTGGGGACACAGACCTGAATGTTGGACTCGGCGCACAGCTGCAGAAAGCGCTCTAGGCGGGCGGAGGAGTGCTCGGCCCCCTGACCTTCCATGCCGTGGGGCAGCAGCATCACCAGGGAGCAGCACAGATTCCACTTGGTGCCGGCGGAGGTGATGAACTGGTCGATGACTACCTGGGCGACGTTGGCGAAATCGCCGAACTGAGCCTCCCACAAGGTCATGGCATCGGGCTCAGCGGTGGCATAGCCGTACTCGTAGCCAAGCACCGCTTCCTCTGACAGGATGGAGTCGATGGCGATGAAATCGCCTTGGTGCTTGCCCAAGTGTTGCAGCGGGGTACGGCTGTTGCCGGTCGCCTGATCGTGGATGACGGCATGACGGTGGAAGAAGGTGCCGCGGCCACAGTCCTGACCAGACAGGCGGACCGGAAAGCCAGCATCGACCAGGGTCGCGTAGGCCAAGTTCTCGGCAAAGCCCCAGTCGACCATTTGGGCCCCGTTGGCCATCTTGCGGCGCTCGTTCCAAATCTTGGATACGCGGGGGTGGAGTTCGAACGCCGGGGGCACCGTGAGCATGCGTTCCGCCAGCGACCGGAGCTTCTCACGCGCGACGCCAGTGTCGGTGGGATGGTCCCAGGGTACGATCTGGCAGTCCTTCCAGTCCATCCGGTAGGTGTTGTCGAGCCCGCACATGACTGGTCGGGCGACCACCACTCCCTGCTCGATCGAGGTCCGATAGTCTTCGATCATAGCGACCGCTTCTTCCCGAGACAGGATGCCGGCCTCTGCCAAGCGGTCCGCGTAGAGGGCGCGGGGGGTGGGGTGGGCGCGGATCTTCTTGTACATCATGGGCTGGGTGACCGCCGGCTCGTCCGCCTCGTTGTGACCTAGGCGGCGGTAGCAAATGAGGTCGATAATCACATCTTTATGAAACTCACTGCGAAAATCCAGCGCCAGCTGGGTAACGAAGACGACCGCCTCCGGGTCGTCGCCGTTGACGTGGAAGACCGGGGCCTGGACTATCTTGGCCACATCGGTGCAATGGAAGGTCGAGCGGGTGTCTAGTGGGTTACTGGTGGTAAAACCAATCTGGTTGTTGACCACCACGTGGACGCTACCGCCAGTGGAAAAGCCGCGGGTCTGGGATAGGTTGAGGGTTTCCATGATGACCCCCTGGCCGGCGAAGGCCGAGTCGCCGTGGATCAACAGGGGCAATACCTGCTCGCCGCCAGCGTCCCGGCGGCGACGCTGGCGGGCCCGCACCGAGCCCTCAATCACCGGGTTGATGATCTCCAAGTGCGACGGATTGAACCCCAGGGCCAAGTGCACAGGCCCGCCCGGGGTGTCCACATCGGTGGCGAAACCCAGGTGGTATTTGACATCGCCGGCTAGCTCCTGCCAGTCGGGCAGGGGGCGGCCCTCGAACTCGTCGAAGATGTCCTGGGGCGGTTTACCCAGGATGTTGGTAAGCACATTGAGCCGACCACGGTGGGCCATGCCGATCACGATCTCTTTGACCCCCTTGCGACCGGCACGTTGGATGAACTCGTCCAGCAAGGGGATCAGGGCCTCCCCCCCCTCCAGGGAGAAGCGCTTCTGCCCCACATATCGGGCGTGCAGATATTTTTCGATGCCTTCGGCGGCAGTGAGCATGGTCAATAGCCAACGTCGGGCATCGTCATCGAGCTGGGGCTGGGCCTGGCTTCCCTCGATGCGCTTCTGGAGCCAGTGCTTCTCCTTGGTGCTGGTGATCTGCATGTACTCCGAGCCCACGGTCTGGCAGTAGATATCCCGCAGCATGGCGATGATATCCCGCAGGCGCATGCGATCTGGGGCGTACAAGGAACCAGTGTAGAAGACCTGATCCAGATCGGCTGCTTCCAGCTTGTGGTAGGACGGGTCTAGATCCGGGATCTTGGGGGGCTCGCGCAACCGTAATGGGTTCAGATCGGCGACCTGATGACCACGAAAGCGGTAGCCGTTGATCAGCCGTAGGACCGCCACCTGCTTCTCCACCGCCGGCTCCAGGCACTCGGTGGAGCGGGCCAGCGCCCGACCGCGGCTCACCGCCAGGTGCGGGAAATTCCGGCGCACGGGCCCGTGGGGGACCTCGTCAACCGCCTCCGGGTGCATGGCATCGAAGCGTACCCGCCAGGCGAGATCCACACTCTCCGGGTCCTGCAGATAGCGTTCGTAAAGGTCCTCGATAAAGGTGGCATTACCGCCGTACAGTGCAGTGGAAGCGCGGAACAGCTCGATCAGGGCACTCATGGCAGCAGGTTTCAGGTATCTGAATGTGTTGATCCCGGTGGCCGATTATGGTATTCTACCGTCCTCTGCAGCATTAGTGGAAGCGTTCACAGTCCCTATGTACACGGCGCGGTGGATTATGTCTCACCGTCAGCTCCCCTTCCAGGATAACTATATTGAGATCTGTTGCCCCGAGTATCTGAAGCGAAACAACTTCGCCGCCCTCAAAGCCGAGTTGGCGGACCGTATGCTGCTGCGCTTCGGCGCGGAACTGGTCTTTGCCATCTGCGAGGCCAAGGGCGTTGAGGTAGTGATCCTGAACCAAGGCGAAGACACGACCTTTGAAGAAGATTTAGCGAAGGACGTACTGGAAATC
>Ga0209787_1000038_pt1 | contig 46152 bp, 42 predicted proteins | sample WorMetLIZISLAND2_2_FD_187414 | JGI IMG/M metagenome (GOLD analysis project Ga0209787, IMG submission 187414) | Marine gutless worms symbiont microbial communities from Max Planck institute for Marine Microbiology, Germany - Olavius loisae LIZARD... ... | reverse complement strand
TTGAAGCTGGTTTTTTGCAAGACGTTCGATCAAGAGGAAGGTGACGAGCAGCCAGTTTCCTCTGTCCACCCCAAAAAATGAACCTCGGAGAGCGGTCAACCTCAAATTGACTGAGGAACGTCTCGACCCATTGTTCTCTAGAGATTTTAGAATCGCCGCTTACGTTGTATCCGAGCTTCAATATCTCTCTTTTTTCGAGACGAGCACCAACGTTAAGGATGGGTTCTTACGAAGAACTGGCCGGCTAGGATTTACGCGGCGATAGGGGCGAGTATTTTACGCCCCGGAATGTGTATGACAGGGCTGTGCGTATGGTCATGTCTTCGTACCCGGAGAACAAATTAACTTCTCTCTTAAAGTTCTGGATTGTTGCTGCGGAACTAGCGGATTTTCCGTCTCGTGGCTGAATAACCTGTTTGACCTTTCGCTAAAGAAACGAAACCATGCCAATGGCATTGGGTGACAATTAGTAGTGAATATTAGCTAATGTTCAAGATCCTAATCTAGGAAATTCTGTGCAGGTTTTTCTGTGGGGTGTGGTGATTATAAAGGTAGACGCAGCGTTTGAGGGTTGCCTGGAGGGAAGCGGCTAGAACGAGCGCGTATAAGTTCCTTATCGATCAAAAAGTCGCTACCGATTGTGTAGGTTGGCAACTTGCTTGTCAGCAGACAGGAGGGCTAGGCTTGTCCCGATGGAGGAGGTGGTCTGGCCCCCTTGTTGAGTTGAGCACACCTGCCGTCCAAAGGTGCGGTTCGCTGTCTGCCTGTGCTTCCCTGTACACAGGCAGCCGAGTTTGCCAAGGTTATGTTTTGGTCGGGGCGTAATCAGGCAGTGTTCGATGGTGAAAACACCAGCCGTCGAACCCTACCGCGACTACACTGATGCTGAGCAGGCACGGCAAATTTCCGAATTTGGCCTGCAACTTGGCCCAATAGCGCACCAGGCCCACCTCGACCTCACGTTGTTTGCTTTGCACCGCAGGCTGCATCCGCAGGGCCTCACGATCCATTATTTCGAGGGTCTTACCATCGGGTCCAGTCTCTTTCAGCGACACGAACTTGAACTCAAGGAGGGTATCCAGCATCTGGTACTGACGTCTATCCGGGCGTACGGCCATAGCCAGATTCGCATGACCGCGTTCCAGGCAGAAGTAAATAGATATTCTCCGCTACATTGCAGGCGCTGGTCAGGTCACTCATGGCAACCGGCGCACGCCGGTGATGAATACCCGCCCGAAACCTTGCCCGCTCGCGGCCATCTTAACGGTTTAAACAGGGCATTCATGCAGCCCTCACCGGATAGTAGGCGGATAGTACTGATTACCGGTCCCTTCCAACAATGGGATATGGTCCTACGGTCTACGTAATGGAATTGTCTCGTGATGAGTGAATCGAACTCACTGAGGCAGTAGAGGAATTTCATGGGCAGCCCCGATCAATTTTGGGCGAAAATGCATGCCTTATCGCTGCTCCCGTGCAACTAGCTCCTTAACCCAGGTCGTATCGGCCTCTCGGATCAGAATGATGTTCCGTACTCGCATGAAAATGGTCACGAAAGAATACATCCACAGGCCGAAGGCCATGATGAGCATGGACCAGAGGATGTTCGGTTCCATGTTCGCCATGGAGGAACGCTGATGGAGAGCCGCACACTTGTTGGGGTCTGGGCAATTGACGGACCAAAAGATGACCGGGACCATCACCAGGCCGACGATGGCCAGCAGGGCGGAGGCTCGGTCCGCCCGGCGCGGGTCGTCGACGGCCGAGTGCAAAGCAAGATACCCGATGTAGAGAAAGAGGAGGATCAGCTCCGAAGTCAGACGCGGGTCCCAGTCCCACCAGGTACCCCAGCTCGGGTAGCCCCAGAGGGCGCCAGTCCAGAGGGCCAGGAAGGTGAAGATGGCACCGGTAGGTGCGGCGGCACGGGCCAGCATGAAGCTGAGTCGGGTGTTGAAGACCAGCCCGACGGACGAATAGACCACCATCACCAGGTAGAGCCACATGGACATCCAGGCGGCGGGGACATGGATGAAGATAATGCGGTAATACTCCTTTTGGGGATTGGTGCCGCCGAGACGGTCCGGGGTCTCGAAGAAGCCCCAGTAGAGCCCAATGAGGAGGGTTGCCGCAGACAGCACGGCGAACCAGGGGATTAGCCTGCCGGCCAAGGGGTAAAAAGTGACCGGGGAGAAGAATCTGAACAGCTTCATCTTGTTCGAACCGCAAAGTCGCAAAGGACACAAAGATGTAGAATGCAATAAATGCCTGTCCGCATGCGGGGATGTGCTGGCAAGCAACGAACCGCATCGAAAAGATCTTGCGTTGGGAGTCGTCCTTCAACAGTCATGGAAGACACTGACCGCAACCGTTTTGCGGGGTCTGCTTGCCACCAAAGATACCGCCGATGCCGAAGGTTTGGTTATCGGCCTAAGCGTAGTTGATGAAGGCGTGGTGACGATACATATCCGAGGTTCATGCCCATTGCTGTGGCGATGATACCAAATTCGGACCTCAAGGCTAAAAGGATGCACCAGTAGGAAAACGACGCATCACGCGAATCGGCCTGCGCAGAACATTATCCGCCAATAAACGCAATGGAACGATGCGCTGAGTGCGGTAGGCCTTACAGAACGGCACTACGAGGAACCACGAATCGCATCTTTGGACGGCCCCGTGCCCGACACGGAATGGTCCAGGTCCCCCACTGTATTGCCATCCCTGGCGCTGTATTCCGGCACTCCTTGCCAAAATGACGAGGTGAGGTCTGAACGATTACGACCAACACCCTTATTGGGCACGCCACCAAGGGGTGCCACTATCCTGGCAGCAGATTGGCTTGCCGGCAGGATGCCGATGCTCCTAGCTTTGCCCACCCCTTACATGTTCTATTTCCGAGGGAGGGAAGTAATGGTGAGTGCCTGGGAAAGCCGTCCATCCTCAAGCTTTGAGCCTCGGCGCGGGTTCAGGGTCGGGGAGCCGAGCCACGAGCCTAATCGATATCAGCCATGAAACCGTGATCATGGCGATCAACCGCGAGGGGCGAAGTCGGATACCCCGTGAGTTCAAGAACACCGCCCATCTGGTCCTGATCCGAGCCTTGAGCCTTGCATAAGGCCCAAGTGAGCAGGGTCTGCAGCCCTGTGATGCCAAGCGATCCCCAAGACTGCCCAACTCACCGCGACGACACCAGACTTCCTGATCGCTGATCTGCAACACAGCATCGCCCAACTCGTCCGCGTCCTCATCGACAACAACGAACTGCTCCAAGACACCTTCGAGCTGCTCATCAGCGTCACCGGCATCGCCAACGCCAGCGCCATTCAACTTCTCTCCAGTGTTGACAAAGAACCACCTCTCCAAAGTCGGCAACCGCTACCTGCGCATCGCTCTCTATATGCCCGCCCTAAGTGCTGTACGCTACGATCCCAATTCACAGCTTACTACCCCAACTCATCAAGAAACGTGGACTCAAGAAACTCTAGGCAGTCTGTGCCATCATATGTAAGCTGCTGCATGCCATCCACGCCATGCTCAAGAACCGAACCCTGCGACAGCCGTCGCTTCTACACACCGACCGAGACGGCTTCCGATTAAGCCAACTCTATGCATCACAGACAACTTTTTGTTGGTCGACACCTAAATTGTAGCTTGCTTAGGAACAGAGTATCTATGGCTTTGCCCAGCCTAGCTGGCTTGGTACGTCGAACGCAACATGTCAATGTACGCCGCAACTGCCGGGCCTGTTCGTTCCAGGTCTCATTGCGGGAAATTCGCAGGAATCGATCCAGGTCGGCGATGGCGGCCGCCTTGTTCCCCAAGGCGCCATTGACCGTAGCCCGGCTGAAATAGGGTCTGGGAAGGTAAGGTCGAGGGTGACGCAGCGGCCTGAAATCCTCCAGGGCCCCTTGGTAATTGCCGATACCGTAGCGTATGACGCCCCGGTTGAAGCGAGCCGCCAGGAGGTAGGGGTGGGCCCGGTTGGTGAACACCTCCGCAGCATCCGGATCGAGCCTGACCGCTGGTCCGCTAAGGCTGCCGCGCACGGCATAGAGTCGCGCGTCGTCCCCATGCCTGGCAATGGTCCCGGAAAGAACGGCCAGTACCTCCTGCAGGGGCCCCTCCGCCTTATGTCTAAGTGCGATGCGGATCTAGGTCTCCGGGTCGAGTTCCGGGTCGGGTCGGGCGTGGGGGCCGTATACACCGTCATGGGGACGGCCGGGTGTGACTGGTACTAGGGGACTCCAGCGTGGCGGGCGAGGATGGAACCCTATCCGTCGCGTCGATTCCTCAGCGAGGATGACGGCGACCTAGGCCATCATAGCCGTGGCGCCGGCGAGCAGTAGGGGCCATGGATGCACGCATGGAGAGCTTTCCTCACCGATTAACCGGACCACAGTACGCTGTTTCAGCCTATTCTACATTTCAAAGGGACTGATCGAGCTGGGCATGACGACCCCGTCCCGGGAAGAGATTTGGGTTAACTTCAGGCTCTTTCGATATGATGGGATGGACGTTTATCTTCATGGTCACCCAGGCATTCCATTTGTCCCAGCGTATTTTAGATTCTGCGAACCCAGAGGAAATCGACTAACATGTATTATGCCATCATTGCTGAAGACAAAGTGGGCAGCTTGAAAGACCGGCTCAAGGCACGTCCGGCCCATCTGGATCGGGTGCGTCGGCTGCGGGACGCAGGCAGATTGCTGCTGGCGGGTCCGCACCCAGCCGTCGAAAGCAAAGATCCGGGAAACGCTGGATTTACTGGTTCGCTGATCGTGGCCGAGTTCCCTGATCTCGAGACCGCTCGCGCTTGGGCCGCCGCCGATCCTTACGTCACCACAGGAGTTTTTGCGGAGGTCACAGTGAAACCCTTCCGCAAGGTTTTTCCGGAGTGAGTATGAAGCCGACAGGCTTTATCGGGTATACAAAGATATTAATCCTAGACAGGAAGGTGAAAAGGTGAAACAGAATAGCGTGGCCTTTCGGCGCAACGCCCCCAGCAGGTACGAGAGACCTGTATAACGGAGGAAAATTTGTGTGTGACGGATATCTATCGCAAACCGGGAGCATTAGTGATGGCTTTGGCACAGGATATAGGGATGGGGACCAGCCATCATCGCCCAAACCACAAAATCGGGAGGCGGCCTGGCACCCTGATTCAACTGCTGGAGTCAGCCGATGTGATGTTCTATGCGGCCATGCTGGATCCGATCATGAGCTACAGCTGTGGCTACTGGAAGGACGCCAAAGACCTGGAGCAAACCCAGTTTGCCAGGCTTCGCCTCATATGCAACGAGCTGGAGCTGAAATCCGGCGAACGGCTGTTGGATATGATCGACAAATATATCTTTCCCAGCGGCTATATCCCCGCCGGGTCCAGATAGGAAACACAGGGGAGATCCGCCCCCCAGACAGCCCGCGTCAGCACATCGACCGCCTCGCGGCGCGAGAACGACTTGCGCCAAGCCAGGGCCACCCGACGGCGTGGGGCTTTTCCGGTAAAAGGTAGGCTACGCACCAAAGGCTCCACGAACCGGTCCTCCGCGGCGGCGCTACAGGGCAGCACCGTTATCCCAACCCTGCTGGCTACCATGCAGCGGATGGTCTCCAGAGAGTCCCCTTCGAGCCCGCGTTGCAGGCTATTGCCGCCCGCGGTAGATTTGATGCAGTTCGGGCAGACTTCGAGTACTTGGTCCCGGAAACAATGCCCCGGCCCCAGTAGCAGGACGTCCTCACCGGCGAGTTGGTCGACACCCACCGATGTCTGTACGGACCAGGGATGATTGTCCGGCAACAGCACGCTGAAGGATTCGTCGTAAATGGGTCTCGTCAATACCCCCGGCTCATTAAAGGGCAATGAGATGAGGATGACATCCAGGTCCCCACGCTTGAGGCGCTTGCTCAATGTGGACGTGAAGTTCTCCTCGATCATCAAAGGCATTTCCGGTGCCCATTCTGATATCCAGGGAATCAACCGGGGTAGCAGATAAGGACCGATGGTATGGATGGCCCCTAGACGCAACATACCAGCAAGCGGATCCTTTCTATGTCGGGCCAAGTGTTTGATTCCGTCCGCTTCCTCCAATACCCGCTGGGCCCGCTCGACGATCTGCTGACCGACGGTAGTAACAGTCACTTCCCCCGTACCACGCTCGAATAGGCTCACCCCGAGCTCGTCTTCCAGCTTTCTAACCGCCACGCTCAAGGTCGGCTGACTGACGAAGCAGGCCTCCGCGGCGCGTCCAAAATGGCGTTCCCTCGCCACTGCCACGATGTAACGAAGCTCATTGAGTGTCATAGTCGATTCAGCAGCGTGAAATCCACCGGCAATCCCTCGCCGACTTCCAGACGGGTTGCCGCGTGCCTGACAAGCACGGCGAGCACCTCTACACCAGGCCTCCGCCGCTGTGGCTAAACGCCCGGCATAAGCGGGATTGTGATCGACCAGGCCGGGGTAAAGCACTCACCCTCGGGCCGATTGACGGCGTACAGCATGCCACTGCGGTTGCCCTATTCCACCGCCGCCTGCAGCAAACTAGCAAACTCAAGTGCTTGCGCCCACGCTCGCTGACGGCATCCGGAAAGCGCAGTCGGCTGCCGAGTTGCACCGGCGCGCCGGGTGTCCAGAACGACGCAGAATGCGTCCGTCGATCAGGATCGGTATCGGTTATTGGTGTTTCCCAATCATAGCTTACAATAGCAGTATTCAAGGGGCGATGTCCGCCCCACCGTGACCAGGGGCCTTCATGACGATCACTATCTACCATAATCCACGCTGCAGCAAATCCCGCCAAACCTTGGAACTACTTCAAGACCAGGGCCTTGAGCCCCAGATCGTGGAGTACCTCAAGACCCCCCCTGATACCGCAACACTAGAACGCCTGCTGGATATGTTGGGCTTGGAGCCCCGTGAGCTCATGCGTAAAAAGGAGAAGGCGTATCAGGAACACGAGTTGGCGAATCCGGAGTTATCCCGGGACGCCCTGATCGCGGCCATGGCCACTCACCCGAAGCTGATCGAGCGCCCCATCGTCGTCACGGACGATAGGGCCGCCCTGGGCCGGCCACCGGAGACCGTGCTCGACATCTTGTAGGGAACGGCCTCCGTGGTGCCGTTCCGGAGAATTTTCACCACACCCCAGAACTCCACGGAGGGCGTTCCCTACGGGGAATTCAAGGTGAAACGGGATGCTAGGTACAAACTACGAATCATGCGAATCCGCGCGAATCATCCGTAGTTAAGACAACCCCGCGAGTATACTCGCGCGTACCATCTTGGCACTCGGCGTGCCAAGTCGGTCGATACTTCTCATCAAGGACCGGCACATGCCCTACATCCTGATCCTGTACTACAGCCGCTATGGCGCTACTGCGGAAATGGCGCGCCAGATCGCCCGCGGCACGGAAGAGATACCGGGCATCGAAGCCCGACTGCGTACCATCCCCGCCGTCTCCACCCTGTGCGAATCCACTCAGGACACGATTCCGGACACGGGTCCGCCCTACGCCGAGCTGGACGATCTGCGGGATTGCGCGGGGCTTGCCCTGGGCAGCCCGACTCGCTACGGCAATATGGCCGCACCTATGAAGTACTTCCTCGACGGTACCAGTTCCTTGTGGATGGTGGGAAACCTAATCGGGAAGCCAGCCGGGGTATTCACCTCCACCGCCAGCCTCCACGGCGGGCAGGAGACGACCCTGCTGTCCATGATGCTACCCCTGCTGCACCATGGAATGCTGTTGGTTGGGCTGCCGTATAGTGAGACAGAACTGTTGTGGACCGGCAGCGGCGGGACCCCTTACGGCCCCTCCCACCTAGCCGGCAGTGAGAGCAATCTGCCCCTGACCGACGAAGAAAGGCAGCTGTGCCAAGCGTTGGGCAAACGCCTGGCCCGCATTGCCCTGGTCCTGAACCGGGGCTGATCCCCATCCCGGATGCACCAGATTCCCCTTCCTGTCCAGCTGCGTCCGGAAGCGGATTTCGCCGCTTTCGTAGCCGGCCCCAACGCCGAGGCCGTTGCTGCGGTCACAGCCTGGGCTACAGGGAGCGGAGATAGCTTTCTGTATCTGTTCGGCACCGTCGGCAGCGGCAAGACCCATCTGCTACAAGCCGCCTGCCGACAGGTGGTACAGAGTGATCGTTCAGCCATCTATGTGCCCCTGGAGCAGGGGGAGCTGGCCCCATCCGTACTCGACAACCTGGAGCTTTGGGAGTTGATCACCCTGGACGACATTCAAGCCGTCGCCGGGGATACGACCTGGGAACAGGGCCTGTTCGACCTCTATAACCGCCTACGAGAATCCGGGCGATGCCTGTTGGTGAGTTCCCACACCCCCGTCTCGGAGTTACCCTTGACCCTCCCCGATCTGCGCTCGCGCTTAGGCTGGGGTCCGGGCTACCAACTGCTCCTCCTCCCTGAGGGGGATTGCGGGTACTTGCTTAAGGAGTCGGCCAAGCGCCGGGGTCTTGAGCTCGACACGGACGCGGTCGACTACATCATGCGCCGCTGTCCACGGGAACCAAGCTACCTGATGGGACTTCTGGAGGAGATTGACCGCGAGAGCCTACGCCGGAAATGTCACCCGACGCGGTGGCTGATACGGCAGATCCTCGGTGCCCACAAGTCGTGATTTTCAGCTTCGTCCATTCTCTTGCCACCCATTCTGCGCCGCCTTGCGCGACCAAATCCAGACATACTGACTACCGCTGACGATCACGGTTGCAAGACAGATCCAGATCAGCGTCCGGATGACCCATCCCGGCAGGGGCATGGGCCCGGAGTCCATGATCACCAGCACGATCAACAGGATCTGGAGGGCCGTATTCAGCTTGCTCATCAAGGTCGGGGCCGCTTCCACTTCCTCGACCCGGTAGTTGTAGAGCACGGCCCCTCCCACGATCAGCAGGTCCCGGAATACCACCGCCGATACCAGCCACACGGGGATGAGCATCAGGGCCCCGAGCACCAGAAAAGAGGCCACTAACAGGACTTTGTCCGCGAGGGGATCGAGGATGCCACCAAGCCGACTCTGCCAACCGTAATGCTTAGCTAGGAAGCCATCAAGCCCATCCGAGAATCCCGCTGCTGCAAACAGGAACAACGCCCAACCGAACTCCCGTTCAAGCAGCAGGTACAGAACCGGCATTACCGCGAGCAACCGCATCAGGCTGATGATATTAGGTAGATCTTGGTACTTTAGGTTCAAATCAGCGAGCGCCTCCTGCCAGGTCCAAAAGCAAACGAAATACCGAATGGCATCCCACAACGGGTCCGGTGATTAAGATCGTATCCTTACTGCTGGAGGATTTGTCCAAAAATGAAAACCTTATTCATTAACACTCTGATTTTTATAGCTCTCATTTTAGTATTTAACACCCCCTCATTCTAGCTTTAGGGATCCACAGAAGAAGGTTGCGGGTATCGGACTTTATCCCAGGAATTCCTGCGTTAAACACCTTCGACGCGGGTTAGATATCAGGGCCAACAGGCAGACCTACCACTGGGTGAATGATGTCACCTACCCGGCATACCCGAATTCCATCGGTTGCCTCGATAAGGAGCATACCCGGTATGATCCATATGTTTATCTCGCAGGAAACAGTATAGATAAGGGGTATAAGCCGTTCGAGGAAAAATTCGGTACGTTCACCGAGAGATAACCAGTGTCTGCATATTGAAATACGGGGTTGGTCATACCGGTCAGCGCCACCAGTATCAGTAAGTTCATCGAGATCGTCGAATGAATCGGTTACCTTCCGAAAGCGCTCTTTGTCTTCCGTTACTGGAATGATGTCGCTAACAATGATCACCGATAGGTAGCTGGTCAATAGCCTATTCATTTTAAAACCTATCGATTGGTTCGGCACTCGGACCAGGAGTTGGCGCAGAAAATCTTCCCGTAACCTGAAGCAACGTGCGGAGAAAAAATCGGCTACTTGGAATAGGCGAATAAAGGACGTTTTGAATCACTATTCGTTAACGGGAAACCTGATAAAGTCATTCTCGGAACGGGTGACCAAGAAAGGGCAACCAGATGCCCCCGCCTGCCATGCAGGGTATAGGAACATCTATACCTCATCCTCACGTGCCAAGGTCCAAATTGAGAAAGGCTCCTGAGTTTCCGATGATCCCATAGCGCACAAGAATAAATACACACTTCTCGATTTTCGAGATTTCGTTGAACGCAACTATCTACCGCTGATCGTCGTGTTGATTCTGGTAGGACCAATCGATGATTTCCGGAAAGGAGGTGGGTTGAATACGGAGTACTATCGGAAAGTGCGTGATTCTCTGAACGATGAGTGGATCCGGTTCGTCGATCTTACCCTCCGTATCCGCGCGAGCGGGTAAGAGCACTGACGGCAGGCGAGCTATACCGGAAGAATGATCTCAACCTCAACCCAACGGGAAATCGGGCGGTTGCGGAAATTCCGATCGAGGAGTTCCCCCAACTGTTCTCAAAATAACTCCATCCTCAGCCTAATTGAAGTGGCATGCAGTCTATCCTGATGGGATTCGCTCAAGCATTGAGCTTCTCTTTCAGCAACCCATTGACCTGTTGGGGATTGGCCTTGCCCTTGGTGGCCTTCATAACCTGGCCGACGAAGAAACCGAACACCTTCTCCTTACCGCTGCAGTATTGCTCTACCTGCACCGGGTTGGTGGCCAGAATGGCCTCAATCACTGCCTCGATGACACCGGCGTCGGTGATCTGCTGTAGGCCCCGTGCTGCGATGACCGTGTCCGCATCGCCTTCGCCATTCCAGACGGCCTCGAACACCTGCTTGGCAAGCTTACTGGAGATCGTCTGGTCCTGAATACGCTTGATCAGTCCCGCCAACATCCGGGCACTGACCGGGCTTGCGCCGATCTCCAGGTCGGCCTTGTTCAAAGCCGCGGCTAGCTCGCCGTTGACCCAGTTGGCCGCCAGCTTAGGATTGCCCGTGTCCTCGGCGACGCGCTCGTAGTAATCCCCCAACTCCCGGTTCAGGGTAAGTAGGTCGGCGTCGTAAGCGGATAGGCCATACCGGTCCCGGAATCGCTGGTGCCTAGCGTCTGGAAGCTCCGGCATTCCCTGGGTAGCCCGCGCGATGAAGGCGGCGTCGATGACCAGGGGTGGCAGGTCCGGGTCCGGGAAATAGCGGTAATCATTCGCCTCCTCCTTGATGCGCATGGAGCGGGTCTCGCCCTGGTCCGCGTCATAGAGCCGAGTCTCCTGGACCACCCGGCCGCCGCCTTCAATGACATTGATCTGGCGCTTGATCTCGAAGCGGATGGCGCACTCTAGAAAACGGAAGGAATTGATGTTTTTGATCTCGGTACGAGTGCCCAATTCCGCCTCGCCTTCGGGTCGCACCGAAACATTGGCGTCCACCCGAAAGGAGCCCTCTTGCATATTGCCGTCGCTGATGCCGATCCAGCGCACGATCCGGTGGATCTTCCGGGCGTAGGCTACCGCCTCTTCCGGCGAGCGCATATCCGGCTCGGAGACGATCTCCAACAGCGGGGTACCGGCCCGATTCAAGTCGATGCCCGTGAACCCATGGAAATCCTCATGCAGCGACTTACCCGCATCCTCTTCCAGGTGGGCACGGGTAACGCCGATCTCCCTGACCGCTCCGCTTTCCAGTAGGATTCGCACTCGCCCCTCACCGACCACCGGTAGCTCGTACTGGCTGATCTGGTAGCCCTTGGGAAGGTCCGGGTAGAAGTAATTCTTGCGCGCGAAGATGGAGCACTCCGCAATCTCGGCCCCAATCGCTGTGCCGAAGCGCACCGCTAGGACCACAGCCCCGCTATTGAGCACCGGCAGCACACCGGGCAACCCCAGATCCACCGCACAGGCCTGGGTGTTCGGTGCAGCACCGAAATCAGTCGGCGCGCCGGAAAAGATTTTCGACTTGGTCGCGAGCTGGGTATGGATCTCCAGCCCGATGACAGTTTCCCATTGCATCGTTTGAGCCTATTTGAAGATCATGCCATTAAGCTAATCGCCACAGTCGGAGAATTAAAGAGGAAAACTACGAGTCACGCGAATCCTCACGAAAGCGAGCCGATTTCGACCAATTCGCGTTCAGTTGCGGCAAAAAATTCTTCCCGATGGAAGAGCTAAACCGATAAACTCGGCGAAGGATCGTTTCATCAAAGACATGTATGGTTCCTCTTTCGTTGGTTGGCAGGACGGCACAAGGCATCACGAGACCAGCATAGCCGTCGGCCTGGTACGGAGTTTAACCTCAGGTCTCGGGAATGCTAACCCCCATACCTCAATCGCCTTTGTTGATTTCTTCAAGCAGATCCACCAACCGCTGTAAGGCACCCTGGTTCGCTTGAACTACCCGTCGCCCACGCTCACCGACGCGCGCTCTTGTCGCCGCGTCTCCCAGCCATTCCCCCATACACTGTGCCAACGTGTGGGCATCCGTCACCCGGACCGCTGCTCCCTCCCGCACCATCAGCTCGGCAATCCAGGCGAAGTTGAAGGTGTGGGGGCCCACAGCGACGGGCACTCCTACCACCACCGCTTCCAGCAGATTATGGCCACCGGTGGGGACTAGGCTGCCCCCGATGAAAGCCACGTCTCCTGCGGCGAGAAAGGCCGGCAGCTCCCCCATGGTATCGCCGAGGAACACCGAAACCTGCTCGCTGCAGGGATCGCTAGCAGATCGGCGTGCGAGTGTGAAGCCCCGACGCTTGACTAATGCCGCAACCCGCCCGAAGCGCTCGGGATGGCGTGGCACCAGGACCAACAGGGCCCCCGGTAATTGGTCCAGGATCTTTCGATGGGCGAGGAGGACTTGCTCTTCCTCACCCTCATGGGTACTCGCAGCCACCCAGACCGGGCGTTGAACCCCCCAGCGGCGGCGCAATACCTCCGCGTGATCGATCAAACTGCCAGGCTGGCGGACATCGAACTTGATATTACCCGTCACCTGCACCTGTTCGGCAGGTACCCCCAAGGCCTGGAGACGGGCCGCATCGGTGGGGCTCTGGGCACCGATTGCCGCGAACCGTCGTAGGGTCTCGCCGGCGAAGCCTCCGAGTCGGGCATACCCTCGCGCGGAACGGGCAGACAGTCGGGCATTGGCCAGTACCACCGGAATGCCACGGCGTTCGCAGGCACTTATCATGTTGGGCCAGATCTCGGTTTCCATGACGACTACGAGCCGGGGGGCGACCGCATCGAGAAAGCGGTTCATGACCGGCGTCAAATCGACAGGTGTATAGACATGGCGAACCGCGCCCTCGAACAGACTGCACAGGCGTTCCGAGCCGGTAGGCGTGGTGGTGGTGACCATGACACCGGCGTCTGGATAACGCGCGAGGAAATACTCGATGAGTGGTTCGGCTGCCTGGACCTCGCCTACGGAAACGGCGTGGATCCAGATGTGGGCCCGCAGCGGGCGTTGGTCGTAGAGGCCGAGCCGCTCGCCCCAACGCTCGCGGTACACCGGCGCGTGACGGCTACGCCAAGCGAGACGCAGCAGCACAAAGGGTAGGGCGAGATAGAGAAGTAGGCTGTAGAGCCGCGCCACGGCGAAGACAAGGTCGGCATCGGGTGAAAAGGAATTAGCTAAGTTTACCATAGGGATTCGTTCATCAGACACCGGGACCATCCCAATAGTAGGGCAACCGAATGATAATATCTGCTGAAACATAGCTTTGGGCAACGGTTCAAAACCTCGCTGTGCTCGCCTGGCGCCATTCCATCAGCTGAGGTTTGGGCTTGTTCTTGACGGTAAGCTTCCAGAAATAGCCGATCAGGCTGTCACCAAAGGAGACGGCCTTGCGTGGCAGTACCAGGGGATGATCACCGGGCAGTGCGGGACCTCTCAGGCAAGTGGTGGCACTGAGGTAGCCGGCGGCGGCGGCAGCCCGTATCGTGTCCGGGTCGAAACTTCCATATGGGTAACACAGATGCTTAACTTCCTTGCCGAGCAGATCTTCCAAGCACGCCTTGCTGTCGGTCAGCTCTCGGCACTGACGCTCGCGGGTCGCCTCAGCGAGCTTGAGGTGACTTACCGTATGGGAGCCGACGGTTACGCCCGCAGCCTGGATTGCCCTTAGCTGGGAAGCGCTCATCAGCTCGGGAACCGGTCGCCCCGAGTCCTCGGCAAACCACTGTGCCTGCCTCCCAATCCAGCCGCTGACAACATAGACCATGGCCGGGAAGCTGTGGCGTTGGAGCACCGGCAGGACGTAGCTTACGAAATTCGCGTACCCGTCATCGAAGGTAAGCGCCACGGCCCGGGGCGGGATCGATTGTTCGCCGCGCACGCACGCTAGTACTTGGTCCAGGTCTAATACCTGGTAACCGGAATCCCTCAGGATGGCCATCTGACCGGCGAATCGGCGGTGGTCACAATAATTCGCCCGGTGCCTCCGCATGGGTGCGAACTCACCCACCTGGTGGTACATGAGGATAGAGATCCGGTTTGCCATAAGGGTTTAACCGCGGGGGTTCTCCATAAGGACGGGAAATGTCGTACACTGGGCTTCAGCCGTTTACAGAAGCTTCCTCACAAACCCTCACAGACCCAGGACCCTCCCAAACCCTGCTTACTAGCTCCCAGCGACCCGGGCCGGGGGTTAGGGTCTCTTACACAGTCCAGTGCTGCACCTTTAAGAGCCTGTTTACGATAACCTTAGACACGTTTCCAACCAAACAAACGAGACGCTCGACAACCCATCGTTTGGGAGTCACTGCAAAGGTGTGCAATTCGTTTCGCCTGGCGACCTCTACCGTAGCCCCCAGTACGTTCTGTATGGCATCGGCAAATGGTTGTCCCGTATAGCCGCCATCAACCAGCACGTTCGTCATTGCCGACAAGCTGTCTAGATGGTTAGAGAAGGTCACCGAGCCACCGAGGTGCCTGCTCTGTTGGTGACATCCACTATCGCATGGGGAAGCCCTTGCGTATCCACGACAATGTGTCGCTTGATGATTGCGAGATTGCCAAACGCATTGAAAACATGCTCACCCTGGCGGTTACCTCTTGCCACTTCGTCATCTCCCCAACTTTGCGTTTGTGTTCCCTTGATATATATCAAGTACTGTTTAGGTTATGACTCCATTCTTTTGGAATCGATTCGCAGTATCCGTTACGTTTTCCAGACGGGTCAAAGCCACAGTGTAGCGGGTCTCCTGTTTGAGCTTTTCGTAATTGCCGAAGATTTCGATCAGATTGCGCTTCAAGTACTGTCGCAATCCGTTGATGGTAACTAGGTACAGTCTTCCCCCGAGTCGTAACCGATTACTGGCATCGTGCAAGTAGAGGCTGATCATCTCACTGCCCACCTTAGCAGGGAGGTTGCTCGCGATCAGGTCGAAGCGCAAATCCGGGTCGATCTGATCGAATCCATTGCTGAGTTGAGCACGGGCGTTATGGATTGCGTTGCGTTCGGCGTTGCGTTTGCTGTATCGAACGGCGACGAAATCCTTATCTACCATGAGGGTGCGACCCTCCAGGGCCAGCACTGCCATAGCAAGGCCGATGGGGCCATAGCCACAGCCTAGGTCGAGACAATCGTCCGTCGGCTGCACCCGGAGGTGTTTGAGTAGGAGCCGAGTACCTACGTCGATCTCCCGCGGGGAGAATAAACCCCAGGTACTATGAAGCACCAGGTTGCGCCCGCCCAACTCAGCGGTGAACCGGATGTCGGCCCGCAATCTATTGATCGCCTGCCTGCTGAGCATATTTCCTGTCAGGGGCTATTGATATTCATCGTTCCGGGTCCGATTGTGATACCTTTCCGGGCTGACAAGGCGTGGCGAGGAAGATTAACAAGTCTATTCCGACGATAAGACCAACAATCACTTGAAGAGATTTTCGCATGGCCGCTAAGCGGATCCTAACGCTGCTAGGCGACTTCGTAGAAGACTACGAAGCTATGGCACTCTACCTAAATTGGACTTGCTCGGGGGCAGAGTATCTACGGGCTGAGAGCCTTTTTACGATCTATGGAGTAACGAGGCCAGGAAAGCCAAGGTTACAGATTGCAAGCTGGTATTGAGTTTCCGCTCGCAGTTTTTCCATAACTTTCGACATGTTCCCAATCAAGCAAACGAGCGCTCAATGACCCATCGTTTGGAAGTCACTGCAAAGGTGTGCAGTTCGTTATATGGGTACATCTTGGCGTCACCAATGCTTGGTTCTGGTTACGGAACATGGCTCATAAATCTTCCTCGCCAATGTTAAGTTTTTCCTGTATCTTACTGATGCTAATGGGCTTGTTAATAAAGTCGGATATACCTGCTACCAAGCACTTTTCTTTCCCGCTTTGCAGAATATTTAGGGCAGTGACGATGAGAATAATGGGGTGGTTCTCTTTTCTAATGTTCAGAGTCTCCCAAGTCGTTTGATAAGCATTCATACCCGGCACCTTTAAGTCCATTACTACACTAATGAATGGATACTCTCTCCTCCGTCAATTTGAGGTCGACCGTGCTCCGAGGTTCGTTCTTTAGGGTGGACAGAGAAAACTAGCTGCTCGCCAGCTTCCTCTTGATCGAACGTCTTGCAAGAAACCAGCTCCAATAACTCATGGAACGCTTCGGCCTTCTGTAAACCTGCGTTTGCATAGATGTAGTTATGACATCGCTGAAAGACGGATTTAAGCTCGAGCGCTGGAATTAGATCCTGACGTGCAGGTCCGATCAATTTTCCCAGTTTCAAGGGTTCGTCCACAAGCCGAAACGGCCATATGGCTTGTCAGCTGTCCTTCTCCGTGAGAGTTATCCTTGCGGAGTTTTCCGGAAACGTAACACCGAAGTGTTCCTGAAGGAACGGGATACGAAACGTTTGAGAATTACGGATTACTGCCGTATGTAGAATTCGCGTTCATCTGCGACAAAAAGTGATTCCCATGTCATCGGTAGGTACTACCGCACTAATGACCCCGCTCATCCTAATCGTTCAGAGACCTACTGTTTTCCCATCCCTGGTACCAGATTTCGGAACTCCCTCAATGTTCGCAGATGATGCAGATTCTCGCAGATTTATAAACGAAACAATCTGTGGAAATTTGCGTAATCAGCAGACAGAAAAGATGATGTAATCTTTCACAGCGATTTGCGTTTATTGGCGTTTATCCACGGCAGAAAATGATTTTTGTGTTATCAGAAACCTGCTCATTCAGCATCCCGATCATGGCCGAAGACCCGGGGCTGGGTATAGTAGTCAATGGTAGGGGCAGCGATGTTCATGAGTAATACGCAGAAGGCCACAGCATCTGGATAGACGCCCCAGGTCCTGATTACGAAGACTAGCACGCCGATGGCGGAGCCGAAAATAAGCTGGCCCTTGGGGGTGGTGCAGGCGGACACGGGGTCGGTGGCAATGAAGAAAGCCCCCAGGATGGCCCCACCGCTGAACAGGTGGAAGGCGGGGAAAGGGTGGGTCTGGGGGTCCAGGATCCAGAAGAAGCCGGCGGTGATGAGTAGACCCAGCAGCATGGATACCGGGATGTGCCAGCTAATGATGCGCCTCCAGAGTAGGAAGAGACCCCCAAGCAGGAACCAGTTGTTGACCCACTCCCAACCGCGGCCACCGAAATCCCCCCACAAGGGACTGGCGCGGATCTCTTCGATCATCAGATTCTGATCGAGCTGGGTGCGCATCTGATCCAGAGGTGTGGCCCTGGTGATGGCGTCCCAGGTTAGCCCCTCGGGCGGCGTTCCCGTAAAGATCAGGTGTACCGAATCGACGAAGCCGAGGTCCTGCTCCGCCAGCATGTAGGGCGGCAGCCAGCTGGTCATGGCGAGGGGATAGGAGACCAGCAGGAAGACATAGCCTGCCATGGCCGGATTGAACGGATTGTAGCCCAGCCCGCCGTATAGCTGCTTCGCCACGCCGATAGCGAATACCATACCCAGCAAGGTTAGCCACCAGGGCAAGGTGGGCGGCACCGCAAGGGCGAACAGCAGGGCCGTGACCAAGGCGCTCATGTCTCGCAGCGCTGGCTGCGCTGGGCGCTGGCGCAGCTTGAGGGTAACCGTCTCGGTCAGCATGGCGAACAGGCTGGCCAGGACTAGGTTGATGAGGATGCCCCAACCGAAGTACCAAGTCATCACCAGGGTTCCTGGAATCAGGGCCAGGATGACCTCAAGCATGATCCTGTCGACCTGATTGGGGCGGCTGCCGTGGGGGAAAGAGACGATGACGTCTGCCATGACGTGTCCTCAGCTCTTGCTGGCCGATTTCGTCCCAATAGTCGTCGCGACCTGACGCCGCTGCTCTGCCGCCGCGATCTGCCGCTGTTGGGAGGAGGTTAGATTTCGCGTGTTCTTGGGACCGATTCCCTGTTTAGCCAAGGCCGCCTTCTTGGTCGCAACCCGCGCCTTGGCCGCCTCGATCGCCGCCTGCTTGGGATCCTGCTGGGTGGCCGCGGCGCAGTCCAGTCCGGCCTGCGCCAGACCGGTGGCCGGGCGCGCCGCCGTCAGGGCCTCCTGTTGGAGGCGCATCTTGGCTTTGCGGGCCTGTTCCAGACGTTTGAGCCGTGCCGTTCTGGCCTCGTAGCGGGCCCGCGCGTGCTTGGCAGTGTGCCGGTCCTGCTCCTGGCTCCGAATCTCCGCCTTCGTATAGCGGTAATAATGCACGAGCGGGATGTGGGATGGGCAGACCTGGGAGCAACAACCACACTCGATGCAGTCGAACAGCTTGTAGTCCCGCATCTTCTCCAGATCCTTGGACCGAGCGTACCAGTAGAGCTGCTGGGGCAACAGACTCATCGGGCATACCTCAGCGCATTTGCCGCAGCGGATGCAGGGTTGCGCGGACCCGGGGGCCGGTGCCTCTTGATCGGTCAGGGCGAGGATGCAATTGGTCCCCTTGGTGACTGGTACCTGCTTGGAATTCAGGGTGAAGCCCATCATGGGGCCACCCAGCACCAGCTTGCTAACATTCCCGGTGAACCCACCCGCCGCTTGGATCAAGTCGGCGATTGGGGTGCCAATCAGGACCTCAAAGTTACGGGGCTCCTTGATGCCAGATCCGCTTAAGGTGACATAGCGGGCGATTGACGGCTTACCTGAGATCACCGCCTCGGCCACCGAGGCGAGGGAGGCCACGTTTTGGCACAGGATCCCGATTTGGGCCGGGGTACCGCCGGTCGGCACCTCCTTGCCAGTGAGGATGCGGATGAGCTGCCTCTCACTACCGCTGGGATAAAGGGTAGGGATAGCGCAGACCTGGGTGGATCCCTCAATGTCGCTCTCTGCCACCGCCAGCCGCATAGCCTCGATGGCCTGGGGCTTGTTGTCCTCGATGCCGATCAGGCACTCGCGGGCACGCAGCAAATGCATGACGATGCTTGCCCCCTGGACGATGCAACCGGCGTGTTCCCGCATCAACATGTCGTCGCAGGTGATGTAGGGCTCGCACTCGGCACCGTTCAGGATGAGCGTCCGAATCAGTTGGTGCGGCTCCAGAGCAAGCTTGACACTGGTCGGGAAGGCGGCACCCCCAAGTCCCACGATGCCGGCCCACCGGATGCGTTCGCGTAGCGTTGCGGCATCCATATTTTTGTAGTTCTCCAGGGGCTTAGGTCGCCGCGTCCACTGGTCCAAGCCATCGGTCCGGATGACGATGCAGGTACCACCGAGTCCGGACGGGTGGGGGACCGGCCGCTCCTCAATGGCGATCACCATCCCTGAACTGGAAGCATGGACCGGGGCGCTCATGGTGCCCTGGGGCTCGGCGATCCATTGGCCCTTCAGCACCCAGTCGCCGACATGAACCAGGGGTAGTGCGGGAAGGCCGACGTGCTGCTGCACGGGTATCGTCAGGAACGACGGCACAGGTACTTTGGCTACCGGGTGTCCGGTCGAGAGCTCCTTTTCGGTAGGCAGATGGATACCGCCGTGGAATCGCCATAGCCGACGCTGCTGCGGATTGGATAGGGATCGCTGCAAGGTTAGGGGTCCATTCCGTTTATCAGGACTATCGGTAAATTTGCAATATCAGTTGAGACTGAGTATTGGAAAACGTCGAGGGTCCCGTTACACCAACAAAAACTTTGCGTCCTTTACGCCTTTGTGATGCTAATTTTTAGCAGCTGGTAATTTCTCTGTGTCCTCCGCATCTCCGTGGTTACAGCCGCCCCAGCTGTAGTGTCGGGCCGGACGGAGAAGTAGGATGGGGCCATTTCCAGGTTCGCTGGTCCGCCGCGACCGGCACCATCTCGATGCAGGTCATCGGACAGGGCGCGACACAGAGCTCGCAGCCGGTACATTCGTCCTTGATGACCGTGTGCATCTGCTTGGCGGCACCGAGGATTGCATCCACGGGGCAGGCCTGGATGCACAGGGTACAGCCAATGCATGCTTGCTCGTCGATGACCGCCAGGGCCCTGGGCTTTTCCTCTCCAGCCGCCGGCGGCAAGGGGTCCTTACCGAGCAGATCGGCGAGGGCCAGGATCACGGTCTCACCCCCCGGTGCGCACTTGTTGATCGCTACCCCACCTTTGGCGATGGCCTGGGCATAGGGGCGACAGCCTGGATACCCGCATTGCCCACACTGGGTCTGTGGCAACAAGGCGTCGATCCGGTCGGCGACGGGATCACCCTCGACGCGGAAATGGATGGCCGCATAGCCCAGGAGCAACCCTAAGCAGGTGGCGAGTAGCGCGAAGGCGGCAATGGCGGTCAGCATGTACGCACCTCTGTCACGAGACCACCAGACCGGCGAAACCCATGAAGGCCAGCGACATAAGGCCAGCGGTGATCAAGGCGATGGCGTTACCCTGGAAGGGGGTAGGCACGTCCGCCACATCCACCCGCTCGCGGATGGCTGCATACAAAGCGAGCACCAGTGAAAAACCGACGGCTGCGCCGAAACCGTACAGGGCCGACTCGACGAAGGTCCGTTGCTCCTGCAGGTTGAGCAGGGCAACGCCGAGCACTGCGCAGTTGGTGGTGATGAGCGGCAGAAAAATGCCCAAGACCTGGTACAGTACTGGGCTGGTCTTGTGCATTACGGTCTCGGTGAACTGGACCACGGCGGCGATGACCAGAATGAAGGCGATGGTACGCAGGTACTCGATTCCCAGGGGTTCCAGCAGCAACGCATTGATCAACCAAGCGGTAACTGAAGAGAGGGTGAGCACGAAGGCCGTCGCCAACCCCATGCCGGTGGCGGTCTCCAACTTCTTGGAGACACCCATAAAGGGGCAAAGTCCGAGGAACTTGACCAGCACGAAGTTGTTGACCAACACGGTGCCGACCAGGATGAGGATATAGTCTTTCACGCAGCTGCTGAATCAGGTAGCCGGATGCCCCGGATTAGGCACGTGCCCCAGGGTTTGGATGCGCCGATCAATTTAAGCGTACCGTAATCTAACAGCCGCAAGGGAAACTACAAATATTGGATTTTATACCCATGGGGGTATTCACGTCGATTCGGGTGATTCGTCGTTAAAACAATACCTTGTGTTGGGCAGTGGTGTCATCCTGTAAAGACCTACCGCGCTCACTGCATCCTACGTCTACCCTTAGTATGTTCTGTCCCCGAGGGAAAACCAAGGATCCGGTATAAAGGGGGATGATAGCGAGCACCTGGGGAAGCCGTCCCCTCCTGAGGCTTTGAGCCTGCCTGTAGATTGGTTCCCTACCCTCTTCGCCAATACCGAACGAGTATCCAAGGCCGGGAGCTAAGCTCGTAGGCCTGCATACACAAGGTTGGTCAGCGCGGGTTCAAGGTTCGGAACCAAGTCATAAGCCTAACCGATTTAAGCCATTTGGAGAACCAGAACATGAAGAACGCCGGAATCCATGTCAGCCATGGAACCGGGACTATGGCGATCAACCACGAGGGGCGAATCGGATACCCCGTGAGTTTAAGAACACCGCCCATCTGGCCCTGATCCGGGCCCTGTATAAGGCACAGGATGTCGGCCTGGACCTGATGGTGACCCCAAGGCCCCAAGGCCGCCTCAACTCACCGCAACGACACCAGACCTCCTGATCCCTGATCTGCAACGCAGCACCACCCAACTCGATACCAAGATCGAACACCTGCGCCAACAGACCCGCGTCCTTATCGACGCCAACGAGCTGCTCCAGGACACCTTCGACCTGCTCATCAGTATCACCGGCATCGTCGGCGCCAGCGCCAGCGCCATTCAACTCCTTGGTGAACCGCTGCTCCTACCCGAGGAGATGTAGGCCAGGCAGTGGGGTGCCATTGCCAAACCTAATCTGCCCCAGCTCCAGTCCAGATCCAGTGTCAACAAAAAACCGCCTCTCCAAAGCTGGCAACCGCTACCTGTGCATCACCCTCATATACGTCCGCTCCGAGTGCTGTACGCCACGATCCCAATTCACGGCTCTACCCTAACTCATCGAAACGCAGCCTCAAGAAGCTCCAGGCCGTCTGTACCATCATGCGTAAGCTGCTGCATCGCCATCCACACCATGCTCAAGAACCGAACACCTTTCGGCAGCCGTCGTTTCTACACACCGACCGGGACGGCTGCCGATCAAGCCAACCTATGTATATGCATCACAGACGACTTTATTGTCGATCACCACCTAAATTAGGCTTGCTCGGGAACGGAGTGTCTATGGGAGCGTCTAAAACTATTCCCCACCATAAGGCGGCGGGGTTTCAACGCAGCATTGGTGTGGGAACCCACTGCCATCCCTAGTGCTCGACGCCGACTGAACACCGCAACCAATTGAATATTGGGGCGCAAAATCATGCTGCTACAGGGTTGATGTGTAGACGCAAAGACTTTAATTTGATGCGGTTCGCTGTAAACTGTCGACCGGGAGCTGGTGACTGGGAGCTGTGCGTTGACCTGCCGCCGGAGCTACCAAACAATTCAAAAAACCACGATCACGTGCATCACCGCGAATTGACTGGTGGGGATTCGCGTGGTTCATAGTTCCTTTTCCTAGGATTCTGCAGCTCGATAAGGAGCCGATACCGAAGAAAAAAGATATGATCAGATCAGTCAACTCGGCGGTGCCGCGGCGGAATCACCGCCACCGATGTCACTTATTTTGCGTCGGCGCCGTCGGCGATGTTTCTTGACGCCGACACCTTCGGTTTCCTTGCCCTCGGCTTTGTGCAGATCCTCCTCGACCGCCTTCGGACGCGATTTATGCCGGCCCCCACGGCCGTGACGGCGGCCGTCGGGATGTCGCCGCTGGGGCGTACGTACAAATCTGGTCGGGTTGATCTCGGCGAGCAGATCCGCAACCACGGGCCTGACCGCGATCTTGGCGCCGATGAAAGCCTCGATATCTGGCAGGCAAAAGGCATAGGTCTCGCACACGAAGCTGATGGCATCGCCAGCGGCCCCGGCGCGGGCGGTGCGGCCGACGCGGTGGACATAGTCCTCTGCATCTTCCGGCAGGTCATAGTTGATCACGTGGGTCACGTCCGGGACGTGCAGACCACGAGCGGCCACGTCGGTAGCGACCAGGATCGGCAGCGCCCCATCCTGAAACTGCCTAAGCAATCGCAGACGCTTTTTTTGGGGCACGTCGCCGGAGAGCACCGCCGCGTGTAGGTCATGACTCTCCAGATAGCTCCAGATGATCTCGGTCGCCCGCTTGGTATTGGCGAAGACGATGACGCGGGCAGGCTCCATACCCCGCAGCAATCCGACAAGCAGGGGAATCTTCTCGTCGTTGGCGATCATGAAACAGGACTGGGATACCCGGTCGGCAGTTATCTGATCCGGCTGGATCTTCACCGGGTGCGGGTGGTTCATATGTTCATAGGCAAGCTCGGTGACCCGGTAGGACAGGGTCGCCGAGAACAGCATCCCCTGTCGCTTGGTCGGCGGCGGCATGCGGCGCAGCAGATAGCGGATATCGCGAATAAAGCCGAGATCGAACATACGGTCCGCCTCGTCGATGACCGCTACCTCCACCGCCCGCAAGTCGAAGACACGCTGCTTGTAATAATCGATGAGCCGTCCGGGGGTCCCGATCAGGATGTCTACCCCGGTATTCAGGATATCACGCTGCTCCTGATAACCGGTGCCGCCGTAAACCAGGCCCAGACGAACTCCCGTATACCGATTGAGAACTACTGTATCCTTGTGAATCTGGACGGCGAGCTCACGGGTTGGTGCCACGATGATAACCCGCGGTTGGTCCACACGACGTTGTGGATGCGGATCTTGCGTAACGAGCCGCTGCAGGGCGGTGACCAGAAATGCGGCCGTCTTTCCGGTCCCCGTCTGGGCCTGCCCAGCTACATCCCGTCCGGGCAGTGCCAGCGGGAGGAGCTCCGCCTGGATGGGCGTACAATGGACAAATCCGGCGTCTTGAAGCCCCTGGAGAATACGGAGGTCGAGGCCAAAGGAGTCGAATCGCGTGTCGGTCAGGTGGGTCTGGGTCATGAACAATGGCTACGAACTAACGGATGGGAAATCGGCTAGCTTACCCCTACTTGCCCACGGGAGGGGTTGCATACTTTTGAATTCTTGGCTCAAAATAGTATCTTAATCCGAAGAGCACACCGACGCCAATTCCCCACCTCCATCTCAGCACCAAACGCCGTAAACGGCAGTCCTACATCCCTGTAAACAACCAACCCAACGGGAGATTATCGCTGTGAGCGAACGCATCGTCCATGTAACGGATGACTCTTTCGAACAGGAAGTCTTACAATGCTCCAAGCCGGTACTCGTCGATTATTGGGCCGGCTGGTGCGGTCCCTGTAAAATGATCGCGTCCGTGCTGGACGAGATCGCCGACGAGTACGCAGGCAGAGTCCAGGTTGCCAAACTCAACATTGACGACAATCCGAACACGCCTCCCCGCTATGGAATCCGTGGCATCCCGACTTTGATGCTGTTCAAGGAAGGCGAGGTAGAGGCAATCAAGGTTGGTGCCGTCTCCAAGTCACAGCTCACTGCCTTTATCGACAGTAATTTGTGAGCCTAGCGGGAAGCGGCCTGTCCACCGCAATCTAAAGCGAGCTAGACTAGCTGACTGCAGCGCCCACGCCGAAGCGCCCTCCGCCGCGACATCCGCCACCTGAGGAAACCTTCACCGCGACGCATGTCTCCTATATCCGAGCGGGGCGTTGCAGCATCCCGTCCTCGGACACGCCAGACGCACCTCGCTTTCCACAAGAGAGCCATAGACAACACACAGGTCAGTGCCCCTGCGCCTCGCCGCCTGATCCACATCCCGGATAGGGCCAATTGGGGGAGAGCCTTATAGAAAATCCCTGCCAGGGATTTCCCAGCGCACGGAGTCAAACCTGCGCTTATACGACTTGGTTTCAAGTTCAATTCAGTGACCTGATCGAACATAGCGGAACATCCTTACCGCATACAGGCACCCTGAATTTACACTAGCCTTTCAACCGCAAATAGCATCATGAACCTGACTGAACTGAAGAAAATGCCGGTGCCCGCCCTCGTAGATCTAGCCCGAACCGTCAACATCGAGGGCATGGGAAGATCCCGCAAGCAAGAACTCATTTTCGCGATCCTCAAGGCCCAGGCAAAAAAAGGTGAAGATATCCACGGGAACGGTGTGCTCGAGATATTGCAGGATGGTTTCGGCTTCCTGCGTTCCTCCGATGCATCCTACTTGGCTGGCCCGGACGATATCTATATCTCGCCGAGCCAGATCCGCCGCTTCGGCCTGCGCACTGGCGATACTATCTCCGGGAAGATCCGGCCTCCCAAGGACGGCGAGCGCTACTTCGCGCTACTCAAGGTCAACGACATCAACTTTGATCGCCCGGAGAATGCCAGGCACAAGATCCTGTTCGAGAACTTCACGCCCCTGTTCGCGAACCAACGGCTGCAGCTGGAGATCGGGAACGGCAGCACCGAGGACATTACCGCCCGCACCATCGACCTGTGTGCCCCCATCGGCAAGGGTCAACGCGGCCTCATCGTCTCCCCGCCCAAAGCCGGCAAGACCATGATGCTGCAGAATATCGCCCAGTCCATCGCCCACAATCACCCGGAGTGCTTCCCCATCGTGCTGCTCATCGATGAGCGCCCGGAAGAGGTCACCGAGATGGCGCGCTCGGTACGCGGCGAGGTCATCTCTTCCACCTTCGACGAGCCCGCCACCCGTCATGTCCAGGTGGCTGAAATGGTCATTGAAAAGACCAAGCGTCTGGTAGAACATAAAAAGGATGTCGTCATCCTGCTCGACTCCATCACCCGGCTTGCCCGAGCTTACAATACGGTAGTGCCATCCTCCGGCAAAGTCCTCACCGGCGGCGTGGACGCCAACGCTCTGCAGCGTCCCAAACGCTTCTTCGGCGCCGCGAGAAACGTGGAGGAAGGCGGCTCCCTGACCATCATCGCTACCGCCCTGGTAGAGACCGGCTCGCGCATGGACGATGTCATCTACGAAGAGTTCAAGGGTACCGGCAATATGGAGATCCACCTCGACCGCCGCATTGCCGAGAAGCGTATCTTCCCCGCCATCAACATCAACCGCTCCGGCACCCGTCGTGAGGAACTCCTGATGAAGCAGGACGACCTGCAGAAGATGTGGATCCTACGCAAGATCCTGCATCCCATGGACGAGCTGGCCGCTATGGAATTCATGCACGACAAGCTCAAAACCACCAAGACCAACGGAGAATTCTTCGACTCAATGCGGGGGTAGGGCAGGAATACAATCACGCCGGCAAGGAAATGCATTAGCGGCTAGTACCTCATTTCAGTATATTTCCCCGATACAATGGGTTCGGATCAAGGGGGGCACTGTCATTTCTCCTTATATTGCAGATAGAGTCGCATGAGCTTGGTGCGCGCATCCCCGGTTCGGTAATGAATTACCAATCAACGCCAGCCTGTCCGACATTTTCAGGCATTACCTAGTGAACAGGCTCAGTTCGACTTCTGCGATGTTCAAACCAACTGCCATGCTTGGAGGTGTAATGAATCCCCAACCGATCAGCAACCGCCATGCTTCGGCGGGTGGAAAGGCTGTGTACAAGGAGACGGGAATGTGGGTGTTCAATCTGGTCCTAAATCAGCACCGCCTGGTCGGCAGAAACCACGCGCCGGTTGCTCTCGCTTCTTGCGTTCCAGAGCAGCTTCAAGCCTCTCCTCCACAAGGCATTGCTACAGGTTAGACACGGTTCGTGAGGTACACGCGAATGGCCTCCGCGGTTTGCACATCACGCCACTTCAGGACCCCCGCATCGACCTTCGACAGCACAGTGGCATGCTTGATCCTGTACACTGCTGCGTTGCCTTTATTCACAAACTTCGTGAGCTGCTCACGCCCCTTATCCCGTCAAACGCACGATATATTTTTTACCCATTGGCCTACCTCCTGATCAATTTGCGCAAGCCTCACCATCAAGGCCATTAAACTGAAATAATATTTGGCCAATTTCTAATATCAGCAAAACCATCGCTTTAAGGTCAACCCCAGAGTTGACCTCACGGATTCAGGTTGTTGATTGAGAATACCCCCTAGTACAGCAGTGCCAATAACATCTTGCGGGAGTGGACGCAGGGAACGAAGAACCACGGATTAACACGAATAATGTTTGCCCCCACAGGCGCGGGAAAAAATTTGTGTCCAATTCGTGTTAATCCGTGGTTTTGTGTCTGTCCCTGTTGGTATGAGGAAGGCAGCCCGAAACCCGTAAAGAGCCTTCTTCTTTGCCGAAAATGAACGCGAATCAACGCAAATTGGTATCGGATATGCAGAAATATCACGTCTACGGCATTGGCAATGCCCTGGTGGATATGGAATACGAGGTGGATGCTAGCGACCTCGAAAAGCTGCGGATCGACAAAGGGATCATGACCCTGGCTGACGCCAGCTATCAGACCCGGATCATGGATCACCTCAAGGAACACCATCCCCGGAAGGGTTCAGGTGGTTCCGCGGCCAACTCCATCATCGCGCTCAGCCAGCTTGGCGGCAGGGGTTTTTATTCCTGCAAAGTAGCCAACGACGCCCTCGGTCGCTTCTACATGGAAGACCTGATCGCCGGCGGTGTGGATACTAACCATCACACCCATCGGAAGGACGGGCACACCGGGTGCTGCGTGGTCATGGTCACCCCGGACTCGGATCGGACCATGGTGACCCACTTAGGCGTAAGCGGCGACCTGTCCGAACAAGAGCTAGTCCCAGGAGCCCTACGCGCTTCTGATTATCTTTACATGGAAGGTTACCTAGTCACATCCGACTCGGCGCGTCGGCTGTCTATCACCGCCAAGGGGATCGCCGAGGCGGCGGGGGTCAAAATCGCCATTTCCCTCTCGGACCCCAACATGGTGACCCACTTCAAGGCAGGTCTCACGGAGATGATCGGTAGTGGTGTAGACCTGATCTTCGCCAACGAGGCCGAGGCCAAGGGCATGGCAGATACCGAAGATCTGAATACAGCCAGCGCCTTCCTGAAGACGATCACAAAGGAATTCGCGATCACCCGGGGTCCTGACGGTGCACTGGTCTACGACGGCAATGCCATGATCGAGGTTGCGCCGGTCAAGGTCGATGCGGTCGACACCCTAGGTGCCGGCGACATGTTCGCTGGTGCCTTCCTCTACGGTCGCACCCAGGGCTGGAGCCACAAACGCTCGGGGGACCTGGCAGCAGCGGCCTCCGCCAAGCTGGTGACGAGCCTGGGGCCACGTATCAGCACTACTGCGGAGACCCAGGCCATCCTGCGACAGTTCCTGTAACTCAATGCCATTAAATCAAGCGTTACCGGTTGGTAAAAAAGAAAAACTACGAATCACGTGAATCTTTGCGGATTGATTCGCACCGACCCGTATGATTCGTAGTTAAGAAGCTGTCTGGTTATACGCCTTTTAATCTTTGGCAGAAGGTTCACACGCTCTATATCGCGGTCGAGATATCCTGGATCCTGGGTTATTCCGACGGTAAGAACTCCACCGCCATGCAGCAGCTGATCTGAAGCGCCATCACCGATCTGTCGCCGAATCAGCGCTGGAAAACCGTCCATGTCATCTCCACCGACACCTTGGTCGAGAACCCCATTGTTTCCGCCTGGGTCGAGAATTCGCCCCAGGTCATGACACGCAACGCCGAGCAGACAACAATGCCGGTCTGGTCGTATCAAGGTTGCTGCGACCCAAGCTAGAGGACTCGTTCTGGGTCAACCTGATTGGACGCGGCTATCCGGCACCACGGCACAAGTTTCACTGGTGTACGGAACGGCTGAGGATTGCGCCCTCCAACGCCTTTATCACCAATATCGTCTCCACCAGCGGTGGAGCGATCCTAGTTTTGGGCACCCGCAAAGCGGAAAGCCTCCGCCGGGCCGCTAATATGGCAAAGCACGAAACAGTCCGAACACTAGGCTGCACGGGTCCTTGACCATACCTCGATCAAGGATTGGATCAATGACAATGTATGGCTGTTTCTGATGAAGCAGCCCAACCCCTGGGGCTACGATTCGCAGAAGACTCAACGCCGAGCTGCGGCGACTCCAGATTCGGCTGCTGGGTTTGCACACTGGCAGAACAGGATAGATCCATGGCCGCGATTGCACCAGATTCTCGTAAGCGAGACGGACCACCATCTGTGCGACTTCCGCCGTATGAACGGTGCGGTGCAACTCATGAAATCCGGACGCGAAATTTTCTCGGGTCCTACACCAACAAGCAAGGGCAAACTAGCTGCCCAGGCTGCTTACGGCACAAACCCGGATACGCACAAACGGCCTTCGAGACGTCCGGGACATCCGGCTGATTTCCCTGGAGGAGATGCAGGAAATCCGCCGCATCTGGATGGTCGATAAACACGATCTGGAAGACCTCCTCCCCGGCATCTACCGAGACGCTACCAGTGAGGACTATCCCTGCTGCCCGCCGGACGGACAACCAGATGCTCGGGGCCCCGGAAATGCAGCTACTCAAGGACCTGTGCGGCAACAACCGGCTCCACTATGAGCTGACCCAGGAGCTGTTCAGCATCACCCGTCAATTTCGACGACCGCGAAGACGCCATCAACCGGGCCCGGTAACCCGCATCCGAGCGTGAGGCTATCAAGGGGCAACATAAAGCAGAGCCTGCCCCGGAACCGGCCCCGGGGACCCCAGCCTGGCATCAGCATTGGGGACGGCAACCCAAGCCTATGATCCTGGATGATATCGTCATTGAGAACTTCGGTGTCTATGCCGGTCGCCAACAGGCCGTTCTGGACCCGAGCCCGACCGGCCGATCATCCTGTTCGGCGGTATGAACGATCAGACCACTCACGGAGCATTATTGAAAGAGGAAGCCCAATGTAAAGATGCCCTGCGCGATCTGGTCGCCGGTCCCCTACCCCTGGTCCCGGTAGACGATCTACTTGTAGAGATCAAGGCCCAGACCCGTTACGAGATCGGGATCCGACATGCCAGGGTATTCACAGTGGCCCTACCATCACGCACTTCCAGGCGCTCTGCTGCTCGGCTCCGCAAACCTGAAGGCCCATATCGCGGCCGACGACTGGTGCGCATCCTGACTCACTCGCACGGGTCTGCAAGAGCCCCAAGGCCCTCCATCATCAAGTCGTCGCCCGCCACCTAGATAATATCCAGGCACACATGCTGGAGTCCTTCTGTAAACTGTTAGGCAAGACCGGTCATCATCGCAACCTGGCGGTGCGCTACTTTCCTGCGGCCCCCATCAGGTACTCCTCCTATCCACCAACGAAGAGATCATTAGGCACTCCTATAAAGCACGATCTCTATATCAGTCGACGCTATTTGCTCGAATACAACTGCGAAGCGCATGCAACCGCTATCCGGGCCGAACACTTCGCTACTCATGAAGAAGCCATAGTCAACCACATCCATATCAGCTCCAAAGGGAAAGAGATCCTGATCAAGCTGAAGAAGCGAACCAGGGATCTCACCTTGGAACCAGCTCTACCGATTGGCGCTCTGTAGATCACTGTATCTCGCAACCAAACCGAGACCCTCTCCGGCACCCTGGACACGGCAATAGAAATCAATTGGAAGACCTTTGAAGAACAGTACGACAGCGTCTTTTCAGCACTGCTCCCATACGCGCAAACCGGGACGACGTCAGAGTCAATTCACCCGAGGAAATTATGAGCTATGTCCGCGCGCACCTGGAACATGGTATGTGGTATATCGACCTTGAACAGCATCAAAGCACTCGGGGATGCAGTGGTACGACAAGTTCGGCAAGGTGGACTATGCTGATTGCTCAGCCACGGCTATGCGGTCGCACCGACTGTATGCAAGGACAGAAGCCGCTCCTATTGGCGAAGCTTCTGTGTGACTGGCACGCACTTCCGGAAGAGATTGGCAAAATAACCGGTTCCTCAGGGTTGAGAGATAATTGTGCACGTCGTACCTTCCTGTACGGCGAGACTCCTTTTTCGGATCTGAATATCGACCACTGCCGCGGCTGGATCCTGAGCGTATGCATCGGCTCAGCGCCCTGTTTGCCATCGATGCGACTGCCTACGCGGTGATGAGAAACCACACTCACAGTGCGGCGAGTGCGGCGTGCGCCGACCAAAGAAAGCATCGGGAGATCGACAGAAAGTTACAAGGATGGCAAAAGCAGTAGGGGCATAAATCACTAGGTCGCGCAACCATGCCACTCGAAATTCAACCACTACCGGGAATCCCGCGCTTGGCAAGCCGGTCTGCCCGTTCGTTCCGGGGATATCCGGCATGCCCCCGTACCCAGCGCCACTCGAGCCGGTGCTGCGCGACCGCCTGGTCCAAGCGTTCCCACAGATCCCGGTTCTTAACCGGTTTGCGATCCGCCGTGCGCCAACCGTTACGCTTCCAGCGGGCTATCCAGGCCGTGACGCCCCGCTTCACATATTGGGAATCGGTGGTAACACGCACTTGGCTGGGACGTTTTAGGATTTCCAGGGCCTGAATCACAGCCATCAGTTCCATGCGGTTGTTAGTAGTGTCGGCCTCCCCACCCCAGAGCTCCTTCTCATGCGCGCCGTAGCACAGCAGGACACCCCAACCGCCGGGGCCCGGATTACCCTGACAAGCTCCGTCGCTGAAGACCTCTACCTGTTCAAACCCGGGATTAGACACAAGTCCTCTCCCCCACTCCATCAAGTCCGACGCCGCAGGTGGCGGTCTCTCGTGTAGTAGGCTCCACCGCCCCGGCGGTTAGCACCGGCCGTCGGCTCTTCCAGGAGGTCCGTAGCGGTGTCAGGGTGGATACCCGTTTGATGGCCCGCAGGGTATAGACGCCGCCCAGAACCGGCCAGAACCGCCGTCCCAGGGTGTCCAGAAACGAAAACTGCTGCAACAGAGCGCGGCGCCAGGGAGGACGAAACATCAGCATCTCCTGCCGCTCGATATCGAAGCCGAGCAGCGACAGCCAGTCACCGATGCGGAAGGAGGTCAGAAACTTGCCGCACCAGGGGATGCCGCCATGTCCCCGTCGCAGCAGACGCCACAGGCCCCACAGGCTCAGGGCGTTGAAACCAAACACTACCAACCGCCCCCCGGGGATCAGCACCCGCTCCGCCTCCCGCAACACCTGGCGGGCGTCATCCGCGAACTCCAGCGTATGGGGCAGTACCACCAGATCCACACTATCGGTGGCGATGGGAAGCCGCTCAGGGACGGCAACCAATTGTAATCCGAGGGAATAGGGATAGGGGGCAGCGGTCGACAGGAGCAAGATGCGCCGCTGGATGCGGCTGACCCGGATCGCCTCCGAGAGGCCCGTGCCACCGCCGACCTGGAGCAGGTAATAGCCGAAGGTATCCCGCAACATACGTTCCAGACACCGCGCCTCCTGCCCGGCCAGCTCTCGACCCAGGATCGAGCCATACCAGAAATCTAGGGGCGAAAGCGATGTCTGCCTATGGTGCTCGGGACAATTGATCATGTCATCTATTCTCCGGACGGCCGGAGCCGGCAAGTACGTCGAGAAAATCTACGGTGATGCGCGCGCTCACTCCCCATAGCAGCTCCTGGTTGAACCTCTCGTAGAAGAATACCTCCCTGGCCTCAGGGTGATCTGGCGCCGGCCAGGTGAGTATCCGCCGGTTAGCAGCATCCCCCAGCCAGGCCAGGGGGATGCCGAACACCCGCGCGACCTCGCCCAGACCAGGTCTCAGCGCCAGGGGCCATGGGATCTCACCCACCACGGGGGTAATCAGGTAGTCACTTGCCGTATGCAGTGGTTGCAGCTCCCCCAGCACTACCACCCGCTCGGGAGCTAGCCCGATTTCTTCCTGCGCCTCGCGCAGCGCCGTCGCGGTTGCATCTGTATCCCCCGGCTCCTGTCGACCACCGGGAAAGGCGACCTCGCCGCTATGATGGTCCCCCGGATACTCAGTACGGCGGATGAAGAGCAGATGCCAAGCCTTCCAGTGTCGAAACATGGGCACCAGCACCGCCGCCGGCCGGGGTTCCCGGCGCGCTACCCTCGGCAGTTCCTGGGCGTGGAGACGGGGTACCCAGCCGGATCGCAGCCGGCTAGCGATTGCACCGCGGTCGAGCCCATCCAACATTGCATCCATCTCCATGCGTCAATCATACGCGAGTATGGCAGCGAATAGAGTTTTGACTACGAATCACCCAGGGCTACCAAATAATAATCACTGCTGAACCGTCGTCTTGGCTTTGAACCTTAGAGACACTGAGAATGCAGAGAACGTGATAAGAGCCTGTTTCTGCGACCAGCACACTGCGAGCCTCTACCCACAATCCAACTCGAGCTACTCTGCACGCTCTGTGTCTGTAAGCGGTTCAAATGACAATTGCGGTAGGCAGTCGGAGCACCGGCCAGATTGCCTTGCTTAGATTTGATGTTGCCCATCTTGATCAGGCTCACCGAGTATTCACATTGCCAATGAGTGCTCTCGTGGTCACTGGCAACGATCTTTTCGAGCTGCGTCGCTTGTTCAAATGAGTGCTCCACGCCTGATAAGCTACCGAGGGCCTGCTGAACCATGCCGGTGAGGATCAGGTTCAACGAGCGACCGTGCATAACCCTCGCCTTCTGACCCTCAGTACCCATACGACCATAATAGGCATCGACTTGGCGGAGCACGCCTTGCAAGAGGTCAAGGCAACCGATGGGATCGAGCTTTTCCCGTAGATTTTTCCCGTAGATCGAACGTCATGTATCGCACCAGCCCTTCCGCTTCATCCCGATTAGACTCGGTTTAGTCCAACGTCCTCTGCCACCGCCACCAAGCCCATGGCACCGGAGGCAGCGAGGATCAAGATGACAGCAGTGACGCTGGCCTGAACCACACGCTTGCGCCGCCGGGTGCGGCGTTGCTCGTCCTACAGGCGGGTGAAGGCAAACTGGGGCAGGGGCAGGCAGCCCGACTGGTCGGCCACCTTATTGAGTGTGGCCTCCACTAGGCCGGGTGCGAAGCGTATGCCCAGAGCCTAGGCCCGGGACTTTGACGGCGATCTGCAGCGCCATGCCTTCCAGGGGACCGACCTAGAGGCGGGACGGCTGGACGAAGGGCCTGGCGGGACATTACACGCATGGCGGTCAATAGATGCACCGGCAGATCTGAGCCGCCCAGATTCTCCAGCGTGGTGATGAACCCCCACGCCTGATCCAGGGGACATTGGTAAAGACCTCTCCGAACTGGTCAACGACCAGCAGTAGGGCGGTACCGGTGCTGTCGGCCAAGTATTCTTGTAAGCACCTGCACCAAACCTATCGGCGAATCGGCGAGTAGCCTGTTGAGGCGTGCGTGTTCTTCAGTACTCTGGACCTGAGTGCGGCCCTCACGCACCATAAGGCAGGCGGCGAGCTCATCGAAGGGGTCCCGTGCCGGTCCGAGTGATGAGACAGCACCAACCGCTGCGTTCGACAAGCATGGGGGGACCAGCCCGGTGCCGATCAGCGAGGACTCGCCGCTACCGAGGGAGCCAATGAGGATGGTCAGGCGTTCGCTGCTGCGGGATGAGATCCGCGCGGTCGGAGAAGTAGAAGTCAGCGCGGTCCTCCGTCCCGAAGGACGGCCAGCCCTTTGTAGGGGTTGCGTGTGGGTGCTAAGTGTCGTCGAGCTCGGGCAGGCAGCAAAGAGGATGCGCATGGGGATGAGATAGGCGGACTTTGAGGCACTCACTCAGGTGTGTGTTGACTGTTAGCGTGAGGAGGAATTACCACCCAATAGCTCCTAACCTACAGCTGCACCAACCATAACCTCCAAACTCTGGAGACAGCCCTCGAAGAACTAAAGATGTCATGTATCTTACACCCGTGGGAGCGTGCAGAGAAATACCATACAGGGGCGCGAAGTCACCGACATCAAATACTACTACCGAAGTTGAGGAGGAACTATCAGATTCACCGGGTGGGGAGAAGCCCCCTACTGAAGGTTTGAAGAAGAGGAAGCCTTCTACTAAGGGCTCTCAGCATGGAAAAGAAAGTTTCCCAAACGGATTCGGAGAAGCTGTCAGGCACGTCGGATGATTCGGGTGGTGATAGTGATAAGTGCCGGGTACCTCCCCGGCACTTCAGGTACCTATAGGCACTAGATCGTGTTGACATTTAAGCTGATAGACTACGCGCAACTCAGTCGTTTTAGGGGAGTAGAAGTGGTTCGCCTGACTTTGCGTGACGACCAATGGGAACGGATTCAATGCCCGTTGCCAAGCAAAGCGTCAGGCCGTGGACGGAGCGGATAACCGATTGAACCGATTGTTCGTGGAAGCGATCTCCGTAGTTGGCCTGTTCAGGGTGCCCCGTAGCGCGATCTTCCCGCGAAATTTTGAAACTGGAATAGCGTATACCAGCGCTTCGCACGTTGGCGGAAGCGTGGTGTATGGTCCGGAGTGTTCGATGAGTTAGCAAAGAAGTCTGATCTTGAAGAAGGTTTCATTGACAATACAGTGATCAGAGTCCATCAGCACACGGCCGGTGCATCCAAAAGAACAGCGCCCAAGCGATTGGTCCCGCATCGATGGGCTTGAGGTTGGAAAGATGGTCGCCGACGAAGCCTACGATTCATGGGCCTTGATTGAGATGACCTACGACCACAGAGTGTGGGCGGTAATTCCTCCTCGCCTAACAGTCAACACCCACGCGAATTTAATCCGCCTCTACCAGTCTCTGGAAACCTTGCCTGATAATCTGGTCGGGCATGCTCCTTGCCGAGATCAATACCTATTAACGCCAGTATCAAATTTGACCTTAGGTATTTTTGTAAACCTCTTAGGTGAGCAATTGTATCTCAGGGATACCTTGTGTTGGAGGTCATTTCGGTAACGCCTACAGACAACCTGATAATGCGATCTCAGGAAGGTCCTGTAGTACCGCTCGGGCTCTTTGGTCTTCTAGGATAGTTGGACTGGTAGGAACTAGGGCAAGGATAGAAGATTCTCGTAGTCCTAGATTGAGGGCCTTTAGCACCGGAAACCATGGTTACCATGTCACCCAAGGTTTCTAAGTCTGCCTGTGATGGACACAAATGCCTCGACCGCTGTTTCGATGAGCGCCTGGTGGTGCTCGTAAGGGTACCTCCTGCCTCGGAAAAGCGCCTCGCAGTCACCTGCGTGATGGTGGAGGTCGCCCTGATGGCGAGTGCCTTTCTCATGACCGTGCCGGTAATGGTTAAATTTAGAGTGGAATGGTCGAGCGATGTAATGATTTGAACCTACACTGTTTTTGCCATCCCTGGCAGCTGGGGATTCCGGCTATCCCTGCCGGAATAACGCAGAGGGAGCCTGGTAGACTTCGCTACTTAAAATTTGGCCACTACCAAATCTACTACTACCCTCGTGCCGTCGCGCGCCGCCAAGAACCGGACGCAACGCGTGGATCTAGAACGCGTGGATCTAGGTAGGCCTCCATGGCCTTCCAATGGGGGTAGGCAGTCTGGAAATCTTCCGGCCGCGGCGGGATTCAGGCGTGCCAACCGGCGCTGGTGACCGTGCCCAGCCGATCCAGCAGGCGTAGGGTCTTTGCGCCGTTATTGGAAAAATCCAGGGTCAAGGCTACCCCCGGTAGGGGGAATGACAAAAGTCCCGGTGCGGCTGGTCGCCGGACAGTTTGAGCACGGTCAGAAAGGAACCGACATCGGCCTTGGCGACGCGCTTCAGGTTCTCGGATTGCGTCTTCCATCCGGTCGGTGGGTACGACACATTGATACTGCAGGAATCCTTTGCACTCAACTGCCGAGTTGATGGTCGCGGGGGTTTGTCGGCAATGGACTGGGCTGCTTACCGCAGATGAACAGGCCCCGACCGAGCTGGGTCCTGGTGGCTGAGTAGTCGATCCAAGAACTCATTAAGGTTGTCGTAGCGAATGACTCCCGTTCCAGGTACGGATTGTAGACGTCTTTCAGCTGGTCTCGGCCCAGGTAATGACCCCCATCAGCCTCAGCCCGGCAATGGCCGCCTTGTAGAGGCCCGGGTTGTCGTCCGGCCGCCGTCCGAGCGCAAGAGATCGAGACGGCGGATGTGATAACCGAAGGTACCAGCCTGGTGGTAGTTCTTGCTGTAGACATCGTTTGCGATAGCACCACCGACCGTCACGCAGCGGGCACCCAGTATGGACCGGCAGTAACCAACCCTGCAGCACCGTCAAGCGGAGAATTTCCGACGGCAGAACCCGGCTTCGCAACGCGAGATGCCGGTACCGGCAGGTCATTAGGCGGGCAAACACTGGATGCACACAACCCGAACGCCAGAAAGACTAGCAGCGCCTGCCCTACCAAGACCACGTCGCCCAACCGGTGGGTCAACACTAGCGGGATGAAAACCAGGAGATTCTTCAACCACTGGTGTACGAGCTTTGACAGTAGCATTACTGGCTTCAATATCGTGAGAAATACCCAGATTCAGCGCAACGGCCGCAGCATACCTCTCATTAGCGGCAGCAGCCAGGATAAGCCTGCATCCGTCGGCATATTCCTGCTTCAGGTAATCCAGGAAACTACCCTGGCACGGCAACAAACCCAGCATCGATAGCGACCCGAGCCGCGATAGCATGCTTCAGGTGTGCCCTGACCTTCAGGAGCCATAGGGGCAGCAGAAACACGAACAGGAGATTGCGCTTCAGCAACACGAGGACGGACTCTACCAAGAGATCCGTGTCGTGATGGGGTGCTGCTCATGCTTTTATCCTCCACCCCCGGCGCGACCTAGGGTTCAGAGACATGCATCATGGTGGAAAATCTAGGTATGATAAACAGCTATCTCCCACAACAATCGGTTACTCGAGATGAGAGGGGCGCAACATGGCTATTGAGGTACAAGGCAAAACTATCGAAACCGACGCCAACGGTAATCTGGTCAATCCCCAAGACTGGAGCTGGGACGTGGCCAAGAAACTGGCCGCCGAGGAAGACATCAAGTTGACCCAAGATCACTGGGATGTGCTGGAATACCTGCGCGACGAGTACCTGAACAACAACGGCAACCACCCCATGGAACGCCAGATCAACAAGGATATGGGCAAACGTTGGGGTAAGAAAATCGGCAGCAAGGATCTATACAAACTCTTCCCCAGGGCACCCAGCAAACAGGGCAATAAGATTGCCGGTCTCCCCTTCGTAGCACGTAAAGGTGGATACTGAGCGGAGGGGATCCGAACCGGTCGGCTGGATCCGACTGGAATGGGCTGAATCATGGATGCGGAACACCTACTCTCCATTCCGCCGGATCTAAAACGCGAACGTAACCTCGGCACCTGAATCCGGGGTGGTGGACATAACCCCGGTGGGCATGGCCTACCCTACAAGGTCAGGTTTTCTGGAAGTTTGTACGCGCTTGTCTATCGTTGCATAGTCTCCGGTAGAACGATATTGAGCTCCAATATCTCACGGCTGTCTTCCTGCTCATAGTTGATGGATACGGCGTTCATGTCCACATCCGCATACTTGCGGATAACATCCAGGAGCTCGCGCTGGAGCTTCGGGAGGTAAGACGGGCGGTTACGTTCGGTGCGGTCATGGGCAACCAGGATCTGTAACCGTTCCTTGGCAATGGCAGAGGAACCCTCAGGGTGCGATGAACGGAAAATGTCCAGTAGTCCCATAGCTCACTCCTTGAAAAGCCGACCAAAGAAACCTTTTTTCCGCACCTCAAGGAAGCGGTGCGGGAGCTCCCCGCCCAGGTATCGGGCAACCATGTCGCTGTAGGCCTGTCCGGCCTCGCTCTCCGGGTCCAGGAGCACGGGTACCCCCGCGTTGGAGGCGTTGAGCACGGACTTGGACTCGGGAACCACGCCGAGTAGGTCCAGAAACAGAATCTCCCGTACGTCTTCGACGCTGAGCATTTCGCCTCTGGCGACGCGCTCCGGCGAGTACCGGGTCAGCAGGAGGTACTCGCGGATGGGCTCAGCACCGCTCTCAGCGCGGCGGGACTTACTCGCTAGGATGCCGAGCATGCGGTCCGAGTCGCGCACCGAGGAGACCTCCGGGTTGGTGACCACCACCGCATCGTCCGCATAGTACATGGCCATGGTTGCTCCATGCTCAATGCCGGCGGGCGAATCGCAGACGACATACTCGAAGGTCTGAGTCAAGTCCTCCAAGACCTTGCCTACGCCCTCCTTGGTCAGGGCCTCCTTATCCCGGGTTTGGGATGCCGGCAGCACATACAGGTCGTCGCAGCGCCGGTCGCGGATCAGAGCCTGATTGAGGGTCGCCTCATCGTTGATGACGTTGACGAAGTCGTAGACCACGCGCCTCTCACAGCCCATGACCAGATCCAAATTGCGCAGGCCGACGTCGAAGTCGACCACCGCGGTACGATTGCCCCGCTGGGCCAGACCCATGGCCAGCGAGGCGCTCGTTGTGGTCTTGCCGACACCACCTTTGCCGGAGGTGATAACGATGATTCTCGCCAAGATTCCGCCCTCCTTAAGGCGCGCGATCACTAAGAAACGCCGATCAACTCGGCGATTCCTATGGCACAAGGATGTACCGCCATCAGAGTTTTTCTATCCGCAGTATTTCCTGATCCAGGAAGATTTGTACCGGTATCCCCTTGAGTATATTTGGTATCCGCTCGCTGACGCGGTAGCGTCCTGCCACCGACACCAGCTCTGCTTCCAAGCCCTGACAGAAAATTCGGGCCTCGGCATCGCCGTTCATACCAGCCATGGCCCGTCCCCGCAAGGGCCCATAGACGTGAATGTTCCCGTCGGCCAGGAGCTCGGCCCCTGCACTGACGGGGCCTACCACCGAGAGGTCGCCCCCTGTGGCATAGACCCGTTGGCCCGATCGCACTGGTTGCGTTACCAACTTGAAGGTTCTCCCTAAGCTCGGTTCAACAGTCTTCGATGCCTGTTCAGTAGCCTGTGTAGAGGGTTCCGGCCCCGGTCTGGCAACGACTTGCTTGGGATTGCGAATGGGAGCCTCTCCCATGATCGCCAACTCCATGACTTCTGCGGCCTGGTTTTGCGCGGCATTACCGCCCCGCACTCCGACGGGGATCACACCGTATCCGCGCAGGAGACCTACCAATAGAGGAAACTGGATATCACCCACACTTGGGGAGAGCGCCGAGAGATCGACGACTACGGGTGTGTTGCGGAAGAACTCCGGTGCCTGATCTACCTTCGGACCCAAATGCTCCGCTACCGCATCCATGTCGGCATCGAACAAGTGAATAACGGGCAGGGTAAAGGCCGCCGCTTTGAGCTCGACCGCCGCGGGATGATTCTTCCCTTTTGATTCCGGTTTGACCGCCATTGATCTCGTTATTGTCAGATTCCCACGTCCTTGAAAGCTGGGACATTTCTCCTGCTTGGAGCGAAGATGTAACGGCACTGACACACGCTACCCACCGCCTGTGGATTGTGCAGAAGGCAAACCGCACCTATCCTATCAGGTCCGGGCGTGAGGCACGACGACTCAGCACCGGCTCTCTCCCCATGCCGACAGGTAGAACCGGTAGAACCATGCCGCCGGGGGATACGAGCGGCATGCAGCGTGCAGAAAACCCATGGATAACGGGTATCATACTAACGCCTGAACACGGCTAGACAAAGCACCCGCTGATCGATCTCAGCCAGGAGGCCACTGCATGGGGCGGCCACCCAACAGGTGCAGATGTAGGTGGTATACGCTCTGGCCGCCCGCCGCATTGCAATTGATCACGGTGCGATAGCCGGCCTCGGCGATGCCCTCATCCGCGGCGATCCGCTTGGCGGCGAGAAACAGTTTCCCCACCAGCTCCACATCCTCCGGATCCAGGTCATTGATAGTCGGGATCGGCTTACGCGGTATTACCAGCACATGGGTCGGTGCCTGGGGGCCAATGTCTCGAAAGGCCACCACATCTTCGTCCTGGTAGACGATATTCGCCGGGATCTCACCAGCCGCTATTTTGCTGAAAAGGGTGTCTGGCATAGGCACATACTCCATTACCCGTGGGGGTACCTTGAGGTAATCGTTTGAGAATAAAGAGAAATCGTGCGTGCATTCTCGACTTCGCGGATCGCGAACTTCTATTTAAGTTAAGCATTACCAGTCGGTAAAAAAAGAAAAACCACAAATTCTCTTTCGCAATGGCAAGCTGATTCCGACCGAGTTGCGTGCATTCGCGTTCATTTATGGCAAAAAAGCCCGTTCCCCAAACCGCGTCGAATAATTCAGGATTGCTCTATATCTTGGCGGCCGGCGAAGGCGTGGGCCAGGGTACCACCGTCCACATATTCCAGCTCTCCACCCAGGGGAACCCCGTGGGCGATACGGGTTGTCCGCACTTGGTAGCGCACCGCCATAGCGGAGATGAAGTGCGAGGTGGCGCTACCCTCCACCGTCGGGCTGATGGCCAGGATCAGCTCTTCGATCTCCCGTTCCCGCAGCTGGGTCTCGAGTAGGTCCAGACCCAGCACTTCCGGTCCGACACCGTCGAGGGGCGAGAGTCTACCGCCGAGTACGAAATAGCGTCCCCGAAAATCCGTGGCCTGCTCAATGGCGACGATCTCGGAGGGATGTTCGATCACGCACAACAGGGAATCATCCCGATCAGGCTTAGCACACAGGATGCATAATTCTTGCTCACTTAAGGTACGGCAACGCTTGCAACGCCTGATACGTTCCATAGCCGCGTCCAGGACGGAGGCCAAATGACGCCCTCCCTCCCGATCTTGTTCCAGGAGGTGGAATGCCATACGTTGCGCCGATTTAGGTCCGATGCCCGGCAGACAACGCAAGGCATCCACGAGTTGGTTAAGTAGGGAAAGTTCCGTCACAGCTCAGAAAGGCAGTTTCAACCCGGGCGGCAGCTGCAACCCAGAGGCTAGGTCCGCCATGTTCTCCTGCGTTTTCTCCCCGACTCGCTGCACCGTGGCGTTAACCGCCGCCGCTACCAAGTCCTCCAGCATCTCCCTGTCGTCCTCCATAAGCGAAGGGTCAATCTTGATCCGCTTGACCTCGTACTTGCCGTCCATGGTCACCTTGACCATACCCCCGCCGGATTCGCCTGTGACCTCCTCCCGGGTCAGCTTCTCCTGGGTCTTCTGCAGCTCCTCCTGCATCTTTTGGGCCTGTTTGAGGATATTGCTGAGTCCACCTTTCACCTTGGGTTATCTCCTAACTGTTTGTTGCCGCTGGTCTTCGGACCGGTGGCGAATCTTATATAGAGTCGGCTCGATACTGCCAGACATCCAGCGGGCATCAAATTCGTCCTGGAGCAACCGCACCACCGGGTCGTCCTGCATCAGGGCCTCGGCCTCGACTTGGTGTCGGGTCTGGTGACGGACCCGACGCTGGGCCGGAGTCTCGTGTTCCGGGTCGGCGATGTGGAACTCCACCTCGAGTCCCTCACCCAATACTCCAGCCAAGGCATCCTTCAACCGTTCCTCCGCGGAGGTACCCAGCAGGTTCTCACCTGCCAAGTCCAGCGTCAGGGACAGCCGCTGCCCATCCCACCCAGCAAACCCGCAGTTGTGTGCGAGCTGACTCGCCACCCCCCCGAGCCCCAGCTCCGCAACCAAACGGTGCCAATCCTCGGGACTATGCAAGCCGTCAGAGCTCGTCAGCCCCCGCGGGCAGGTATCAGGTGCAGTCATTGCCGCGATCGCCTCCGCCACCCGCGGCGGCGCAATGTCCCCCTCACGTTCCATGGCCCCATCGTCCGCGCCTGACGCGCCGGGTGACGCTGATGCGGCTGAAACCCGCACATCCCGTGCCGGGTTTCCGGATTCGACCGACTGCCGTGCAGCCCCATGCCCCGTGGGCCGCTCCCCCCGCCGGGTGACCGACCCTTCCGGGACCTCTCGCGTCGAAGCTGGCGACCAGGTCGGTTGCCGCTCGGCCCGTTGCTCCGTTCCTGCCTCATCCCCGGCATCGGGCCGGAAGGCGAGCATGCGCAGCAGGACCATCTCGATCCCGGTGCGCGGGTCTGGAACCAAGGACAGATCCCGTTGCCCCAATAGAGCGATCTGGTAAAAAAGCTGCACATCTTCCGGGGCCAACTGTCCTGCCAGGTCCGCGATACATTCGCGCTCGGGATCGTCCTCCCTGAGGGTTGCCGGTACCTCCTGATAGAGGGCAACGCGGTGCAGCAGACCGATTAGCTCCTGCAACACACCGGCGAAGTCTGGTGTCAGCTCCGCGATGCGGGCCACCCCGTCTAGCAGTCCGGGTCGGTCCAGTATGGCGAGGGCCCGGAGCAGGCTCAAGCAGGGCTCCCGACCCACGGTGCCTAGCATGGCCCGTACCTCGTCTCCAGCCACCCGCCCGCCGCCGAAGGCGATGGCTTGGTCGAGCAAGCTCAAGCCATCCCGCATGCTGCCGTCTGCCGCCTGTGCCAACAGGTTCAGGGCCCGTGGCTCAAACGCAATGTCCTCCGCCTCCAGGAGGCGGACAAACTGAGCGGTGATCTGCTCCTGCACCAAGCGTTTCAGGTTGAACTGAAGACAGCGCGAGAGCACCGTCGCCGGTACCTTCTGCGGGTCGGTGGTGGCGAGCAGAAACTTCACGTGCGGCGGTGGTTCCTCCAAGGTCTTCAACAGGGCGTTGAAGCTGTGGGTCGAAAACATATGTACCTCATCAATGAGGTACACCTTGAACCGGCCCTTAACCGGGGCGAGGGGGACATTGTCGAGTAGTTCCCGGGTCTGATCGACCTTGGTTCGCGACGCCGCATCCACCTCTAGCAGATCGACGAACCGCCCTTCATCAACCTCCCGACAAGTGCTGCACTGACCACAGGGTCTGGCGCTCACACCCAGCTCGCAGTTCAGCGCTTTGGACAAGATGCGTGCCAGCGTCGTCTTGCCTACTCCCCGGGTGCCGGTGAACAGGTAAGCGTGGTGGAGCTGGTCTCGATCCAGGGCATTACTCAGGGCCCTAACCACATGCTCCTGACCCATCATGTCTGCAAAAGACCTGGGGCGCCATTTACGTGCCAATACCTGGTAGGACATTTGAGATTCTCAAGGCCGCGCGCGGATCAATTGAGATTCACGCTGGCAGGAGTGTAACCGATGCCAGGGACCATGGGTATTTATTCCTCGTCTGATCCTCCGGGCCGCGCCGAACAATTCAGGTAAGCTACTTTGTAAGCGGTGAACCATGGATGGCCACCAATCCGCCTGCGGGGAGAAAGCTCAGGCAAGCGCCCGGCATCGGGTTCAAGGCCTCAGTTACCCTACGGAGATTCCCAAACCGCGATGGCTGGAGATGCCCCCAACGCGGTGTGCCCATCGCCAGTTAATGGGCATACCGCGCCTGGTTTGCCTCCAGACATCGAGTAGAATCATGGCATTATCCCTAATTTAGAATGCCCCCAGGATTTCAATCCGAACAGGTGGTGCCGGGAAAATGAACTGCAGAGAAGCGCACTTTCTGCGCTATCTTTCACCCCGCTACCGTTGTGAAGGTCATCAGAACAATGCCTGTTGTATCCAACCCTAAACATCATGACGTGGAGCGGCCTGATTCCCGCTTCGCCCAGCTCGTATGAGCCTGCTCGCCGACGAGAACGTCGATGCGCACCCGTCGTCGCTGTGTCTCTGCAAGGCTGGACATCGAATTTGGTTATGTCTATGAGCTTGATCCCAGGAATAGACGACCACGGCGTACTAGCCTTGGCGAATGCTGACAATTGATCTGCTGATAGAGAAATCTAGAAAAATATGCAGCAAGTATTACTCAACTATTGCGTTGCACAAATTGGAGAAATCCCAAAGCCATCTTATCGATGCTAAACTTCAACGTTGTATTAATCAACCTTGTCCGCTAAATTAGCGGATATATTTAAATACATCTGGGTATTCTACATTATGCCATATTGGCAGAATAACCTCATCGCCACTTATTGATTGGCTTATGAGTGCATCTAGTTCATATCGCGTCCATTGTTTAGATGAAGAATATCTTCGACACCAAAACCCCATACTTTTAATTACCTAACTCGTAGTCAACTGTTTCTTCAATTCAAACTATCACTTATATCCAAGCGAGAATTCACCATACCCTACCTCTAGGGTACCTTGAGAAATAGGTATTCCCACCAATCAAATAACTCTAACTCCTTGATTGTTAAGGTGTGCCATATGTCCCTCTAGTCCGGGGTCAGCGAGAGCATAGGCAAGCGATCTAACGAAATCATAACTTTCCGTTCTATCTATATTCTCTATTATCTATATTCTCTATTTTCAAATCTCCCCCATTATCTTCGTTGATGGAAATGAAAACGTCAGCAATGCCTTGCGATCGATTTTTTATCAGGTCCTGCATGATTGCATAGGGCCTAAGAGTGGGCCACTATTGCGTGCCCGCGAGGTCGTGGAATTGCTTGTAGCCATGTCGATAGCGGAGAAAACGCCATGAACATCACCTGACTAAGCCCAGAAACCCGCAAACTAACGGCATGATCAAACGCTTCAAGGCCGCATCGCCAATGTGCTACGCACCCACCGCTTTGACTCGGCTGCCCCCTACAGGCAACCCTCAAACGCTTCGCCTACCTGTATAATCACCTATAATCACCACATCCCACAGAAAAATTTGCACCATAAGGCACCCCTACAGACGCCCTAAACACTGGCACGCCTACCAACCCCCAGTTTTTCATAAAAAAATTCCGCGTAATCGTATAGAACCTGATAAACCCAGCAGTTCTAACTCCTTGAGCCGCTTGCGAAAGCGCCACACCGTGATGGCAATCCTTGGTAGTGTCTCATGTTTGAGATTAGGCGGGGGCGTACTTCCGTGGTTATGCCTAGCGGACAGTAAGGGGAGCTGCGCGCAGTGACAATGACCATGAGAACGTAGAACGTGCGACGCTT
>Ga0209787_1000037_pt1 | contig 48758 bp, 38 predicted proteins | sample WorMetLIZISLAND2_2_FD_187414 | JGI IMG/M metagenome (GOLD analysis project Ga0209787, IMG submission 187414) | Marine gutless worms symbiont microbial communities from Max Planck institute for Marine Microbiology, Germany - Olavius loisae LIZARD... ... | reverse complement strand
CGCGTTCTTCAGCTGCTACCGAAGCGTGAATGCGCTCTTGCACATGGAGCGCGGTGGGTTGCGCCAATTCGAGATCGCAGGCAAATTGTGTGCCCGTCAAGCGGAAATGTCAAGCCCATAACTTACTATTCCGTAGATTTTTAACCGGGAACAGGCGGAACTTAGAACCTGTTTGCGATCTTGGCGTCAAAGTGAATTTATCTATGTTTGCGAAACTGCTGAGAAGCATCTTCAGAACCGCCTTCATGGTACTCCCCCGGATCTTCGGCTGACCCGATTCATAGTCCTAACTCCCGCCAGCGCGCCTCGATCCGCTTGACGGAGACGGGGTAAGCTGTCCCGATCTGCTGGGCGAAGAGGGAGACCCGCAGCTCTTCCAGCATCCAGCGGATCTCTTTCAGACGGGTGTCGTGTCGCCCCGCTGCATGGGCTGCGGTCGAGCGTTCCTGCCATTTCCCATGGATAGCGGCCATCTCCCGGACGCGCTGTCGGTCTCTGGCGGCTGTGTGTGAGAGCTTCTTGATTCGGTCTTCCAGGGCCTTCAGGTAGCGGGGATAGTCCTTGAGGTGTGGGTATGGGACCTGCTGTAAGAAGCCGCGAAAGACCAGCGTATCCAGGTGTTGACTCATGTCCATAACCGAGGCCATCCAATGGGTCTGGGTAATGTCCGCAAGCCGCTTACGGATAGTTTGGTAACGGGTGAGTATCTGCCCGGTTAGCACCCAGGTATCCCGTGCGACAGATGCCAGCCGCGGGCGGTTCTGCTCCAGACGCGAGGTGAAGGTGTGCCGGTTCCGGATCGGCGGTCGGTCCTCCAAGAAGGTGAGATCCAAGATCAGCGCAATCAGCTCATCGGCTAGGTCTGTAGCTTCGGGTGAACTCCAACCCGCTGGTTGCGGTGCCTTGGCATACTGGAGGCGCATGCGATCCAGCTCCGGCAGGTCTTTACGCAACACGCGCAGGTCCGGTCCCAGCTGCAGCATCAGCAGTCGGCGCAGCCCTCCGCGCATGGCCGATGCGGCGTCGGCCTCCGAGCCCAGCACCCGGATGGCAACGCTGTCTCCCTGGTCGACCAAGGCGGGATAGCCGCGCAGTCGAATGCCACCGCGATCTAGATCCAGGCTTTCCGGCAGGGCATCGAAGTCCCAGCGCCTAACCCCCGTCCGTTCCAGCTCGCGGGACGGAATTTCGGAAAAGACTTGCCGGCCCTGGCCACCATAGCGGCGCTTGAGCCGGGAGAAATCTTCGTCCAATGCGACCTGATGCCCCTGGTCGTCTACCAGACGAAACTTCATACGCAAATAGCCGGGTATGGCGGCTGGGGCCCAGGCATCTTCGGGGACCGCGATCCCGATCATTGCCTTGAGCTCCTCAGCAACCGCTTGGACCAGGGGTTGTTCCGAGGGTATTAGGCGTTCGACCAGCCGCCTTGCTGTCTCCTGGATGGGAACCAAGGCCCTGCGCAGCTGTTTGGGCAGGCCCCGCAGCAAGGCGACCAGCAGCTCCTCCAGGAGGCCGGGGACCAGCCACTCGCACTGCTCGGGCGAGACCTGATTGACCAGGGGCAAGGGGACGGTCAGGGTCACCCCGTCTGCACTCTTTCCAGGGTCGAACCGATATTCGAGGGGCAATTGGATGGCCCCCACCTGGAGGCTGTCAGGGAACGCTTGCTCAGTTACTTCCCCCGCGTCCCATTGCATCAGATCGTACAGGTGCATATGCAGGAGCTTAGGCTCCTTGCGGGTCGCCGTGCGCAGCCATTGCTCCAGCCGGGGCCGGGAGTAGATGCCGCTCGGGATCCGTTGGGCGTAGAAGGCATAGATGACCTCCCCGTCTGCCAGGATATCCCGACGGCGGGATTTGGTCTCCAGATACCGGACGTATTCGATGAGCTCCCGGTTGTGACGCCAGAAGGGTGCCCGTGTCTCGAAGTCCTCTTCCACCAGAGCGAAACGCAGGAAAATCTCTCTAGCCTCACTCGGGTTGATGGGCCCATAGTTGACGCAGCGCTTGGGGACGATGGTTAGCCCATAGAGGGTAACCTTCTCGTAGGTCACCACCTGGCCGGATGCGGATTGCCAGTGGGGCTCCGCGTAGCTGCGTTGCACTAGGTGGGCGCCGGCCCGCTCGATCCAGGTCGGCTGGATCCTGGCGACGATGCGCCCGTACTTCCGGGTAGTCTCGACCCGCTCCGCCACCATGATCCATTTGGGCGCTGCCCGAAACATCCCTTGGAACAGCCCGGAGCTTGGATGGATGGCGAAGCGGCTGTTGCGGGCACCGTGGTATTCCCAGTATTCATCCTTGCAACCTATGTTGCTCAGTAGGCCCGTGAGCAGGGCGCGGTGGATCTCCTCATAGCTACCCGCGATCTGGTTCTCCCTATACCCCATCTCCCGTAGCGTGAGCTTGAGCTGGGCGTGGATGTCACGCCATTCCTGGACCCGGTTCCAGGACAAGAAATGCCGTTGGCAGAGCATCCTGAACTCGTTCCTGGACAGCCGGATGCGTTCTTGTTCCAGAAATCGCCACAGGTTTAGGAAGGTGAGAAAGTCCGAGTCCCCATGCCGGAAGGTGGCATGGATCTGGTCTGCTGCTTGCTGCTGCTCCAGGAACCGCTCCCGCGGGTCCTGGACGCTCAGGGCTGCGGCGATGATCAGCAGCTCGGTCAGGCAGTGATGGTCCTTGGAGGCCAACAGCATCCGGCCGAGGCGTGGGTCCACTGGCAGGCGGGCAAGCTGTTCCCCCAGGGGTGTCAAGCGGCTCTCAGCATCCAGGGCCGCTAGCTCCTCTAGGGTGCGGTAGCCGTCGGCGATCAGCCGGGTGTCCGGGGCGTCGAGGAAGGGAAACTCCTCAATGGCCCCAAAGCCCAGCAGATTCATCTGCAAAATAGCCGCGGCTAGGTTGGTTCGCCGGATCTCCGGCTCGGTGAAGGGGACGCGGGCTGCGAAATTGTCCTCCGAGTAGAGCCGGATACACAGGCCCGCCGCCAACCGCCCGCAGCGCCCCCTGCGTTGGTTGGCCGCAGCCTGGGAGATGCGCTCAACCGGCAGGCGTTGGATCCTGCCGCGCCGGCTGTAGCGGCTGATCCGGGCGAACCCCGGATCGATCACATAATGGATACCGGGCACTGTGAGCGAGGTCTCGGCCACGTTGGTGGCCAAGATCACGCGGCGGGTACCGTTGTTGGCCTGGAATACCCGCGCCTGTTCCTGGGGGCTCTGATGGGCGTACAGGGGCAGGATCTCGGTGGACGGCGGGTGGTGCTTGCGCAGGGTCTCGGCGGTCTCGAGGATCTCGCGCTCGCCGGAGAGGAATACCAAGACGTCGCCCGGACCCACCCGTGCCAGCTCGTCCAGAGCCGCAGCGATGGCCAGCTGCATGGCATCGTCCCGCTCGCCTACCTGCTCGTCCTCCAGCGGTCGGTAGCATACCTCCACCGGATAGGTGCGCCCGGAGATTTCGATGACGGGTACTGGACCTGCTGCAGCGTTTGCGAAATGTGCGGCGAAACGCGCAGGATCAATGGTGGCCGAGGTGACGATGAGCTTGAGGTCAGGTCGTTGGGGCAGCAACCCCTTCAGATAGCCCAGCAGGAAGTCGATATTGAGGCTGCGTTCGTGGGCCTCGTCGATGATAAGGGTGTCGTATTCGTTGAGAAACCTGTCCTGCCGAATCTCCGCCAGCAGGATGCCATCGGTCATCAGTTTGATAGCAGTCTCGGGTCGACTCCGGTCATGGAAGCGTATCTTGTAGCCCACCAGTGTTCCCGGTTTGGTCCCGAGCTCCTGGGAAAGGCGGCTCGCAAGGCTGCGGGCGGCGATCCGCCGGGGCTGGGTGTGGCCGATGCGCCCGGCGATGCCCCGCCCCAGATCAAGGCAGAGCTTGGACAGCTGAGTGGACTTGCCAGAACCGGTCTCGCCGCACAGCACCACCACTTGGTGGTCACGGATCAGCGCCGCCACCTCGTCGCGGCGCTCACTGATGGGCAGCTCCGGAGGATACGGGATCTCGGGGACCAGGGATCTGCGCAGCTCGCGAACGGCCTGAGAACGACGGATGGCACGCCACATCTCGGCGCAGTCGCGCTCGCCCGTCTGTTCCTCCTGTGCGCGCCGTTTCAGGCCGTGCAGTCGGCGCCGAAGGCTATGCCGATCGCGCAGTAGGCAGGCATCGATGTCCGCATCGGTCGGAGAATGAGATTGGCTCAAGACAGGTAGTGGTTAAACTTCAAGTGGTATGATTGTGCGACCTAATGATTCGAACCTCACGCTGTTTTTACCATCCCTGGTACTGGATTCCGGCACTTCTTGCTGGAATGATGCAGTAGAGCCTGACAAACTTCACCACTTAAAATTTAGGGCACTTTGAAAAAGCGATTGTTCGTCTACGGCATACCTGAGCAATCAACCGCTTAGGGTCGCTTGATTGGTGAAGATACCTATATCCAAGAGCAATCGGTTACGCGTCGAAGTCGGCGCTTTTCCGTCCTATTTACCTTGATCTCCCCTCCCCGGCCCTCTCCTGGGGAGAGAGGGCGTAGCAGAGCGCATGGCGTGCCCAACACACTGCTTACTGGCGGTATTCTAATTTTAAACATTAACCACTGCCTACTTTGGGACCGCTCCTTCGCATCAGGGCAGTGGCAATACTCGAGTGGTAGAGCAAATCTTTGTATGATGAAACAAGCCGACAGTTGCGCCTAGAACTGGAAACCAGTAACTCGACTGTTCCTGCCGGCACAACAAGCCTCTCTCCCTCTTGTCAAGGGGGTTGAATTGGTTCCTACTTAAAACTTACCCATTGTCCCCACCAGATTGTTTCCCGGTATCTCTATGTTGCATGGTCTCGACTCTGGCTCTGGGCCACATTCACCGCCTCGGCTCCTTCCTCGGTGCTTTCTTTCAAACGGTCCCGGTTTCTGTTCATTGGTGAGCCCGTTTGAGCCAGCGACACCTTGGGACTCTGCGGCAACTCGACGGCCATCTCGCTTGAACCTTGCTAGGTTCGGGACAGCAGATTCGGAACCAGCTTCTCTGGAAACCTGGCGATGAAGAAACCGATGAACAGCTTTGCAAAATCCTTGATAGTTTAAACCCTGATAGTTCAAACCATCGGATTCCGGTGAAAGATTCGGGAATACATTACCGTCAACGAGTCTAGAGCAGACGAAGAAACAAGATAAAGGCCGCTACGATACTGACCAGGATGTGGGTGAGGATCAACCAGCAGCAGCGGTTCCAGCTTGAGATCGTCTGCGACGAACGGCAGCAGCCGAGGGTTGCCCAGGCGCTTACCTAACCCTCAAACACCAATCCGTGTAACATTTAGGAGTACGAACACGAGCCCAAACATGAACATGTAGATCGTCTCCGTATGCCCCGTAGTCTCTCGCGTGTATACGCGTCTCGTTTCGTTTTTCGTATGTCGCCAGTGCTAGATCGCTGATCAGGCTCGATAGGAGCGCTGCTAAGCCCTTGGGATCCTGATCTTCCTGCAACGATTCTGCGCGCTTTAGTCTCGATTTTAGCGATATAGGCGTGCAGGGTGGTGTGAAACTGGCTCGTCAGGGCCTTGACCTCGTCCGCTTCCAACCTTAGTTAGGGTATCCAAGGTTCAGGTTCTTGCAAAACCGAGTCTCTCATCTTCGCCATACTTGCTTTCTCGTTCGTATTCAATGGCTAAACGACCCAAAGCATAGCAAGGAAGGATTTTCCGAGCTACGAAAGGTAAAGTATCCGAAAACCTGAATCCGTTAGGTTAGGTAAAATCCAGGGTTGGGCTTAGATGATATGTTTTGCTTAGCTATCAGAAATTGACTACTGCATCCACCGAGTGCAACAGGGAATCTCAATATACCAATTAAAATCATAGTGTTAACACTGATTGAGAACACCCCCTAGGATGAACCCTACAAAACCCATGTCGAAGTGGATCCATCCGGTCGAGTCGTGTTGGAACACCTTCCGTTTCGCGCGGGGGCTTTGGTTGACGCATTGGTCGTCGACCAGAGCCCCCCAGAGCCCCGAAACTGGAGGAGGGTGTCGTAAAAGGCAGCGATCCTCACCCTTTGATCTCCTTTCTCCAAGTCCTCTCCCGCCGGGAGCGAGGGGACTTAAGGGAGAGGGAATTTAAACCGGATCAGCCCGCCTTATCGATATCTGCTGCCTGGAAAACAGCGCTCCCGGCGACGGACTTTTGCGACACTCTCCGGAGAAGAGGGGACCACATAGGCACTCGTCCTGGTCAATTCAGCTGAATGCGTTGTCCCCAGGGTATCTGCGAGCGGCCCTTAACTAGCCAGACAACGGGGTATTGCGGCGCTTCGGGTGGGAAGGCACTGGGCGTCGGTGAAGTAGACCGGGAGGTCGGGGCGCAGGCCCGTGCGCTCGATCCAATCGAACACAGGCAGAAAGCTGGTGCCGCCGCCCTTGAGCGCGGTGGATGGTGTGAACTCCTCCCAGGGCTAGAAGATCCAGGACGCGCCTTCGCGCAACTTGGTGTCGCAGGGCAGCAGGGCAGCAGGGTGACGCGGGCCCGGGCTTGGCCTTTGATGGCATTGATCTCGGCGATGAACTCCGCTAGCTCCTGCGCTTGTGCGAGTGCTCGTCTGGCTGCAAGGGTTCCGGCTCGGATCGGTCTGGGTGCTGCTGCTCTGCTCCCCGTCTTGGAGGCCGGCCGCCGGTGACCGGCCCGGCATCACCTTCCCGCAAGCCGCTATCGCTGCCGCGATCCTGGTTGTCATGGTCGTAGGCGTGCTTATCCAAGGTCCGGGATGTGTCCTTGTCCTCAATAAGCGGATAGATCTCTTCGGCCGTCATGCCCTTGTACATGGGTATATGCAGAGCACCAGGCGGGGCCTCTATGCCCACGTCGATTAGCAGGGGATTGATGGCATAGTCGCAGGCTAGGCCCCATCTATGCTGCACTCGGTGTCAGCGGCGGGCGAAATGGCAGAGGGCGCAGTGCAGGGCCTCGTGGGCGAGCATGAACTAGGTCTGTTCGATACTCAGCTGCCGGATATGCTCGGGGTTATAGTAAAAGGCCCGAGCATCGGTAGCGTGGTCGGACACCAATCGGGAGCCGCCGGATTTATGGGCAGGTGCAGCACCAGGGTGCCGAGGAAGGGTTGGTCCAGGATCAGGCGAGTGCGTGCCGCCGCGAGCTTAGTCTCGATGGCTTGGATATCGACCGCCATGAGTATCGACTGCCCGCTCAGTCGTCGATCATGATGTCCGCCACCGCTTGGGCCCAAGCGGCAAACGCGGGGGCCTTGAACAGTGCGTTACCGATCTCGCGCTGGGGGAAGCGCCCGGCATAGATCAGGATGGCGGTGCGGATGACTTGGCCCACCAGGGCGGCGGCCGCGTACTGCAGGTCGACTTCGGTGGGGACGGGGACCTCTCCACCCCCCAGGATGGCATCCAGGTCGGGCATCTGGTCCAGGCTGGTAATGAAGACGTGGAGCTCGATGCCCACCGCCGGTTCGACGCAGACCTGCACCGTGCTCCGCAGCAGCTCGGGTTGGGCTTCGAACTTGCGCAGACCACGGTGGGCGAACTCCCAGGAACGTGGTGACGGAAAGGCCACCGGACTGTGGGCCGGATCGAAGTCGAACAAGAGATCGGGACGGAAGCGCAGGAACCCGATGATTCGCTCATTGATGCCGTTAGCATAGGCCCATGCCACCCAGTCGTCCAAGCGAGTGTCGACCTCGAAGTGAGAGAGCCGATTGGCCAAAGGCGCCGGCATGGCAATAGGTCACGCCTCGATCCCCCTGATGGTTATCGGCGGCGAAGATGGCCCAGTAGTCAGGTACTTGGTACTCCCCCAGACGCCGGTCCAGGATCAACTGGTAGGGCCGCCGACGAGACTGCCAGCGGTACCGAGGTGATCGTCCAGAAACAGAATGCCCTGCAGACCGTGGCGGGTGTGGCTCACCATATTCTACGCTCGGGCTTTGCCTGACCTACCTGACTCACCTCCAAGCCAAAATCTTGTTCTATGCAGATTCAATTTTTTTAGGGAAGAAGAACCGGTTCACTTGAAATTGCGTGGCGACTAATGGAACGGATTCAGCACCCGTTGCCAGACAAAGCGTCAGACCGTGGACGAAGCGGTCACGACAACCGATTCTTCGTGGAAGTGATCTTGTGGTTGGTCCGTTCAGGGTACCTCGTGGCGTGATCTTCCCGCAGAACTTGGGAACCGGAATAGCGTATACCAGCGCTTCGCGCGTTAGCAGAAGCGTGGTGTGTAGTGAAGAAGTTTTCATTCGACACACGGCGGGTGCATCCAAAAGAACAGTGCCCAGGTAATCGGTTGCTCCCGTGGTGGGTTGACCACCAAGCTTCATGCCTCGTCGATGGGCTTGAGAAGCTGGTTCGGTGTCTGCTCAGTGCCGACAACGCCCATGATGGGACCCATACTGAGCTGTTACTGGCTGGCCTTGAGGTGAAAAGGTGGTCGCCGATAAAGCCTACAGTTCACGGGTCTTGGTCGAGATGACGCACTAACAATCGACACTCACGCGAGTTCGATCCCCAGCTTTACGAAGCTCGTAATCTCGTTGAACGCTTTTTCAACCGCATCGAACACTTCCGGCGTGTCGCCACGCGCTACGATAAGCCGGACAGGTTCTACCTTGCGTTCGTGATGAGGACCTCGATTTCGATCTGTTTGGCTTGAATGTCAATACGCCCTAATCCACCGCTATTAGCAAGTATTAGAAAAATAAAGTATTCTTGTACATCTTCCTGCGACCTGAACTTTGTCGACTCCCGCGGTTGGGGCGGGACTGTCGCTTTTGGTGAGAGACATGAAGGTATGCGGGCCGATTGCTGCCACTGGGTCGGTGGTTTGGTCCCGCCGGTAGCGAACACTGTAAAACGAGAGGCCCCTAAGGCCTGAACATCGGCAACGCTAGGAGATCGGATATGAATCAGTTTTACTACGACGCCGTGACCAAGATGGAGCAGATGGATGTCGACGACGAGTACATCCAAGGCTGGCAGTGTGGATTCCTGCAGAATCCCAGGCGTGAAGAGCAACGATTGACCAAAGCCTACGAGGCCGGCTACTCCGACGGCGAAAAAAAGACCACCGACAATTTCGGAGACTGGGCCAAAGGGTGATCCAGTCCGGTCGAACGTACATGGGCCTGCAGAAGGGCGGTCGTTTCCGCCCTTTTTGCTTGGGTTCTTGGGTTAGGACAAGTTCCCACGTTTCTTAACTTCCCCCTCCCCTCTTGCTAACCATCTGAACAATAATACGACACTACAACCACAATGCTCAGGATCAGGAGGACAAGACCGAGTATCACCAGAACTATAATCAAAAAGCTTGAGAAAGATATGCTATATAATCAATGACTTGAGAGAAGTCTTTCGAAAATCCAGAGGGGAATCCATCCGATTACGAGTATCAGCAGCAGCTTAGGGGTTTTGTTAGTATTTTTTCCATTGTGTATCAAACTGTTTCGTAGCCTCATTGGGGTGGGGTGCGGGTCCATGGAACATGAACGTCGATTCGCGTAAGTAGTTTCCTTTCGTTGGGGTTCCGTTCCTCACCCCAACCTATACGCTTTAAGTTTAAGCACTGCCAATTTCTCAAGGCGTCCTTGACATGAATACCTCCACCGATCAGCTGCGACAGCTCCTGGCAGGTCCCGACCTGTTGCTCATGCCCTGCTGCTTCGACGCCCTCTCGGCGCTGCTCATCGAACAGACCGGTTTTCCCCTGACCTTCATGAGCGGCTTTTCCGTAGCGGCGGCCCGGTTGGCCCTGCCGGACACCGGGCTCATTTCCTATGCCGAAATGCTTGATCAGGGTCGCGGCATCCTGGATGCCGTCTCCTTCCCCGTCATTGGCGATGGCGACACCGGTTATGGTAATCCCGCCAACGTGCAGCGTACCGTACGTGGCTATGCCGACGCCGGGTTTGCCGCCATCATGATCGAAGACCAGCTCGCCCCCAAGCGCTGCGGCCACACCCGCGGTAAGGAAGTCGTGCAACGTCCCGAGGCTCTGTCCCGCGTCAAGGCAGCCGTGGATGCCAGAGAGCAGGGGGCGGATGTCCTCATCATGGCCCGCACGGACGCCCGTGCCACCGATGGCCTTGCCGAGGCCCTGTGGCGCATGCAGGCATTCGCCGATCTGGGCGCGGACATCTTGTTCCTGGAAGCGCCCCAGGACGAGGCCGAGATGATCGACTTCTGCACCCAGGTTCCAGGCCCCAAGATGGCTAGCGTGCTGGCGGGGGGCGTAACCCCGGTGCTATCACCCCAGCGTCTCCAGGAGATCGGCTACCGGATTGCCGCCTATCCGCTGGCCCTGCTCAACAGCGCGGTCTACGCCATGCAGGAGGCCCTGCGTGGGCTCGTGACAGGAGACCTGCCCCCGCAGCGGAGCGTCGACTTCGCCACCATCCGCCACATCGTCGGGTTCGACCAATACGACCGGATCCTGCAGCAATACACGAATCCGGAGCCAGGGTCATAGTTTCTCGAGTGAAAACCGTGGTAACTGCATCATAGATCAGAGGGAGAACCACGAATTCGTGTTTAACGGCGCACCTAGTCCGAACACCCACGTCCACGCGGCCGGTGAGGCCCGTGCTCGCGTGGGTGTGGACCATGCCTGTGATCGGCCAAGGATTTCGGTGTACCCGTTGTGCCCGTGCATGGTGACACGGACGTGGCGCGTGATATGGCCTCGGCGTGGGGTGCAGCCGCGGTGCCTGGCTTGGGGGCTTGGTTCGGAACGGCGAGAAAGGGCGAGAAAGACGTCGGCAACCAGACACTTGCGAGCGCAGCCGGCAGGCGGGGCGGTGCCCGTTGGTCCGGTTAGGAAGGTGCCTTACGCGTTGGTAAGCTCTCACGGAGCTTCCAGGGCTTCGTGAACCGCTGCCTGAGGAACTCCTGCGCAACACTGCAGCGGGCCTTGCCTACCGTTGGCTCAGCAATCTCTGTTTTGGAATGCGGTAGCGACTTTCCCCCGGTACCTGCTGGAATCCGTGGTACCCGACCTAAGTGCAGGGTCAGTCATGGAGCACCTGCCTGCCGGAATGGCGTGGTAGGGCCTAGCAGACTTCATCACTTAAACTTACCACTACCTTAGTGGTAAGTTTAAGCGGTCAGCGCAGAAGGGTTCATCAACCATTCCCCATCCCATCCTGACGTGCTCTCCGTGTCCGTACGGTTTTCCGGCGCGGCATGCTTACTCCGAGCTGTGTAATATCTGACCTTTCTCGTCTTCCACCGAGATCTTGATGGGGATGCCCTTGCGGATGCTGGCGCTCACGACGCAGAAGTCTTCGAACAGGTCCTTGCAGCGGTCGAAACGCTGGGTGCCGGCCAGTTTATCGTTGACGACCAGCCTGACCTCCATACCGCCGATGCGCAGGCGGTTCTTCTCGGTTCGGACCATGATGCAGGTGGATTCGGTGCGTAGGCTGTTGGCGGGGGGGTCTTCCTTGGCCAGGCAGTAGAGCAGGCTGGCGCTCATGCAGTTGGCGGCGGCTGCGGCGAGCAGGCGGGATGCGTTGGGACCGGAAGCCTCGCCCAGGGGCGGCGGCTCATCCATGAGGAGATCCGCGGCCTGTTTCCAGTCGAAGCGGACATTGATCTCGTAGTTTTCCCGTTGCTCCAGGTGTATGGTGAAACGACCCTCTTCGGACATGGGGCCTCCTCTCGTTGTTGAATCTTGTGGTTGTCCGGATCCTAACCGGTTTTCATACAAAGCTTCGGCTACGCCGAATTATTGTATATACAACAGCCTTGTGAAGATTGAATTTGACAAGGATACCAAAAACATTGCCGAACATGGTGTCTCTTTGGCGCTTGCCGAGTTGCTGGAAATGGGATCTGCTTCTGATGGCTGAAGATATTCGCGAGGACTACGGAAAAACCCAGTCGGCTGGCTTCGCCCTCTGCAGCAGAACGGTCTATTGCGTGATCTTCACTGAAAACGATAGCTTGCACCGGATCATCAGCCTGCGCAAGGCATTGCTGAGAGAGGTGAGGACCTATGCTAGTCGAATCTAAACACGAGCAGGTTCTTGATCCATCGTCTACCCAGTCGGTATCCATGCCTTCGACCGAGTCTGCACCGAAAACCACATCGAACATCGCCTAGTCAACCCCAGGACCCCGCAGACTAATGGCAGGATCGAACTCTTCAACGGACGTGTCGCCGACGTCTTGGCTACCATCCGCTTCGACTCATACCGATACCTGGCTAATACCATCAAACGCTACGTCCAGGTCTATAATCAACACCTTCCCCAACAGGCCTTCCTCAACAGGCCTTGGGCCATATTTCACCCTTTCAGGCTATGAAAAACTGGTCTCAAAACAGCCTAACCTCTTCATAAGACGTGTCTATGCTTGACAAGCAGGAACCCTTCCATGGCAGGTGCTGATGATCTGATTGCCGGTGTGGTCGAGCAGCGACGAGCCTGGGAGGCAGCGCTTGCCGAACAGGGTCTCCCGGTGCCTGTGCATCCGGTGCTTGAACGTACCTTGCCGGGCGTCTGGGAGGCGAGTGACTATGTCGCCAAGAGCTGTATCTGCTATCCGGACATTCTGCCGCACTTGGTCGCTTCTGGGCGTCTGGAGGTTGCCTGTACTCCGGGCGAGTTGGACCGTCTGCTGGCTGCTGAGCTGGAAGGTGTCACTGATGACCAATCCCTCGCGGCGGCCCTGCGCCGATTTCGGCGCCGTGAGCTAGTCCGCATCGTCTGGCGCGACATCGCCGATTTGGCGGAACTCGACGAGACCCTGGAGGACATGAGCGCCCTGGCGGATGCCTGTGTGGATCATAGCCTGCAGTTGCTGCACGGCTGGCTGACGGCAGAGCTCGGTACTCCCCGCGACGCAGCTGGCGCCGCGCAGCACCTAGTGGTACTGGGGATGGGAAAACTGGGCGCGCGGGAGCTCAATCTGTCCTCGGACATCGACCTCATTTTCGCCTATACCGGCGTGGGTCAAACGGACGGTCGGCGTCCCCTGACCAATGAGCTGTTTTTCATCCGTCTCGTCCAACGCCTGATCCGAGTTCTGGATGCCAAGCGGGCGGATGGCTTTGCATTTCGGGTCGATACGCGCCTGCGTCCATTCGGTGACGTGGGGTCCCTGGCCATGAGCTTCGGCGCCATGGAGGATTACTACCAATCCCAGGCCAGGGAGTGGGAGCGTTACGCCCTGATAAAGGCCCGGGTGGTGGCAGGCGACCCGGCGGCGGGGGAACAGCTCATGGCCATGTTGCGACCCTTCGTCTACCGCCGTTACCTAGATTTTGGCGCCATCGAGTTTCTGCGTGAGATGAAGCGGATGATCGACAAGGAGCTCCAACGTAAGGGTATGGCGGACAATATCAAGCTCGGCCCCGGGGGCATCCGTGAGATCGAATTCATCGGTCAAACCTTTCAGCTGATCCGCGGTGGCCGTGACCCCAAGCTGCAGCTCAGCGCCATCCAGCCCGTCCTGCAACGGCTGGGGGAGAGGGATCTGCTGCCGTCTCATGTCGTGCAGCGGCTCGGCGCGGCCTACCGTTATCTGCGTCGGGTGGAGAACCGGTTGCAGGCCTGGCAGGATCAGCAGACTCATCTGTTGCCGGAAGACGCGGTTGGGCGCCTGCGGCTGGCTCGCGCTATGGGCTGCGAGGATTGGGATGGCTTCTTCGGGGTGCTCGAAGAGCATCGGCGGCGGGTCCAGAACGAGTTTGATAGGGTCTTCGCCGCCCCCCAGGTGGGGGAAAATCCCCAGGACCAGCCATTTGCGACCCTCTGGAGCGGGTCGGTGGACGCTGGACATTATGGACATTACCTGGAACAGCTCGCCCAGGCCGGCTTTAAGGACGCAGGCGCCGTCCTCAAGCGCCTGCGGATCCTGCGCGATTCGGCGCTGCACAAGGGAGTGGGCAGCCGCGGCAGGGACCGAATGGCTCGGCTCATCCCCCTAGTCCTGAACTTAGCCGCCAGCAGCCATAATCCAGATCTGGTGTTGGAACGGGTGCTACAGGTGTTAGGGTCCGTACTGAGCCGTACCGCCTATCTGGCGATGCTCATCGAGCATCCGATCATCCTGTCACAGCTGGCACGACTGGCGGGGATGAGTCCCTGGTTCACCAACCGGATCCTGCACCACCCCCTGCTGTTGGACGAGCTGCTGGATCCCCGGCACCTCTATTCCCCCCTGCGCCGGACGGATCTAGAAGCGGAGCTCGACAGCCTGCTTGCTCCCCTAGCCGCCGACGACCTGGAGCAGCAGATGGAGCGCCTGCGCCAGTTCTCCCAGGGGAATATCCTGCGGGTAGCGGCGGCAGATCTCACGGATGTCATTCCTTTGATGGTAGTGAGCGACTATCTGACTGAGATCGCCGAGGTTGCGGTCTCCAGGGTGCTAGCGTTGGCCTCAGATCACCTGCAGGCAAGACACGGACGCCCTGGCGGGATCAGGAGTGAGGGTTCCGGGTTCCTGGTACTCGGCTATGGCAAGTTAGGCGGCATCGAGTTCGGCTATGGGTCCGACCTGGATCTGGTCTTTCTGCACGGCAACGATGCGGTGGGTGCTGAGACCTGCGGCGACTGCCCACTCTCCGACGACCAGTTCTATCTGCGCCTGGGACAGCGCATAATCCATATAATTACCACCCGCACCCCTTCCGGGCAACTCTATGCGGCGGATATGCGCCTGCGCCCCGATGGCGACAAAGGTATGCTCGTGCGCTCCCTCAAATCGTTCGCGTTTTACCAAACTCAGGAGGCCTGGACCTGGGAACATCAGGCCTTGGTACGCGCTCGCCCGGTAGCCGGCGACCAAGCGCTCGCGGAGCGCTTCGGCCAGATACGACGCGAGATCCTATGCCAGGAACGGGAGCCAGAATCTCTGCGGCGGGACGTGCAGGCAATGCGGGAACGTATGCGCAAGAATCTGGACCGGACCCGGAATGGATGGTTCGACCTGAAACAAGGGCAGGGTAGTATTGCCGATCTCGAGTTTATGGTTCAATACTTGGTGCTGCGGTGGGCTGCGCAATATCCGGCGCTTGCCGATTGGACCGACAATATACGGTTACTCGAAACCCTGGCCCGTTTCGATCTGTTGCCGGGCACCGCGGCTGCGGACCTGACCGATGCCTACAAGGCGCTGCGCGCCGCCTACCACCGCAACTCCTTGCAGGAGCAACCTACGTGCATCCCCGACGACCAACTGGTCAGACCGCGGGAGCAGGTACGGACTTGGTGGCGGGAGTTGATGGAGGGTTGAAACCTCTTGGAACCGCTACGAGGTAATCGTTCAGCTCTCACCTCTTCATTCCGGCAGGAAGTGCTGGAATCCAGTGCCATGGACAGTAAAGCAGCAGGGAGCTGAACGGATTACGCCGAGTTCAGCGTTAGAAGAGGGAAACGGCAATGGCAGACAACGTGCATGTATATTATGAAGGCGCGGTGCTGTATATAGTATAGCAGAAAATGTAGAACCCTACTCGGAAGGCTTATATAACTCAATCCCGCTTTGAAGAAAAATCCGCACCTCATAGATCCATGAGTGGAAATCAGAATATCTGATAAAACGGATGCCGCCGATGTGCTTAAGGTTTCAAGCATATTGTTCAATGGGAGAAATCTCATCATATATTCCATGAATAAGGACCAAATCCTAGCCAAGGCTCCGGCAATTTCCGGGCTACCATCGAACTCATGTCGTTTATCAGAAATGATAGAAGACGGCAGAAAATATCTGGGAATCAACACCGACTATGCGCAACCGAAATACTAGTATGTCAAAAATGCCGGACCTATTCCGGGATGGTAGCTATGGTTACGGTAAAGGGTAAATATGCCTTATGACAGGTCGAGGGCAGTAGGAAATCATACCGCTGGGGGGGGATGGGAGGCGGTTGGATATTGCAGGAAGCCTTCTTCGCAAGACTCGACAATCTTTGGGGTAGAAGGTTTGGCTTTTTTCTGCATCATGGCGGTGGTAATCCCAGTACGGGAGGTTGTATCGGTCTGGAAAACGCCAAGGATATGGGGGAACTCAAGAATATACTTGGTCAGGGCTCACACGCTGGAGCAGAAAAGCATATTGACTGAGGTCAAGTGTTATGGCGAAAACAGGTGAAGGCTGGGTAATTTCGGTATTGGTTTCCACCATATCTGCTCTCTATGTGGTATGTTCATTGATCGTAGTCTAATAGCTTGTCGACAGACTTTGGAAAAATAAAAAAGCGGATTACAGGGGAAGCGCGCCAATAACCTGCGGAATATCGATATTGCTCTGGTCAAGAAGAGATCGGAAATATCTGGATGGATAATGAGGATAAGCTCTATTCCATGTTCCATGGCGAATTGGGTGAATAAAGAAGTAAGGAATTGATGGGTAGGTATTTTTTCGACCTTGTTCTTAGCAATTATTTTTATATAGTCACTGATGAAAATGGGAGAATCAAAGGAAAGTCTTGGGACAAATAGTAGGTTATGGAATTGTAAATCGTACTGGAACCACCTGGGGAGGGCGGATAGCCTGCTCAGGATAGAAACGATTTACAGGATTTTTATGAAGTTCGATCATTCTGTTAATCTTCTGCTATTTGTGCAATCCGACTCGAGAATCCAAGCGTTACAGGACCACGCCCAGACACCCGGAGAGCAATGCGGAGATAATCATGACGAAGATGGCAGACCGTGACGGCTATATCTGGCTGGACGGCGAAATGGTGCCCTGGCGTGAGGCCAAGACCCATGTGTTGACCCATACCCTGCATTACAGCATGGGGATCTTCGAAGGCGTACGCGCGTACCGGACCGAATGGGGTACTGCCATTTTCCGCTTGCGCGAACACACGGACCGCCTGTTCAACTCGGCCCATATCTTGGGGATGACCCTGCCCTATGATCGAGAGACGCTAAACGCGGCCCAGCGGACCCTGGTGCGGGCAAACGGGCTCGACTCCGCCTACATTCGCCCCATGTGCTTCTACGGCTCCGAGGGCATGGGCCTGCGCGCCGATAATCTGAAAGTCCACTGCATGGTGGCGGTCTGGGAATGGGGTGCTTACCTAGGCGAACAGAACATGCGGGAGGGCATCCGCGTCCGAGTCTCGTCCTTTACCCGCCACCATGTCAATATCACCATGTGCCGGGCCAAGGCCAACGGCAACTACATGAATTCCATGATGGCCCTCCAAGAGGCCCTGCGCGACGGCTACGACGAGGCCTTGTTGCTGGACGCCGAGGGCTATGTCATGGAAGGGAGCGGTGAGAATATCTTCATCGTCCGGGAGGGTGTGCTCTATACGCCGGACCTGACCTCTTCCCTGGACGGTATCACCCGCAGGACGGTCTTGTCCCTGGCCGGTGAGCTGGGCATCCAGGTGGTGGAGAAGCGCATTACCCGGGATGAGGTCTATATCGCCGACGAGGCCTTCCTCACCGGGACCGCAGCCGAGATCACCCCGATCCGGGAGGTGGATGGGCGTACCATCGGCAAGGGTACCCAGGGTCCCATTACCGAACGCCTCCAGGGCCTATATTTCGATCAGGTCTATGGCCGACGCGACGAATATCCCGAGTGGTTGACCCTGGTTTAAAGCGAACACTCGCCGCCGATCACCGGATTTTCCTAAAGCACACCAACGAATGTTATCTGTGGATGTTATACGTGGCTTTCTGCTTGACCTCCTTGAGGTCGGTCAGATAACGGGTGCATTGACCTCGATTTCCAAAGCCGGCTGTTTCTCCCCCTCTCCCTTCGAGGGCATCGCAGAAGTCATTTTACCAGTTGTGTTAACCCTTAAAAGGCCCGCAAAGCGGACTCTATAATAATTAAACGGTTAGCGGATGGCCCACTGTGCGGGCTACTCGGGTATCGCGGCTATTTAACATTTAACATCTGAAAACAGTCGGTTGGAGTTAAATGTCAACATCCCCTAGTACCTCGTATCAGTCCTTTTTTCTGGTAGAGGAGTGACGGTCTGGCTTGTCCCTGATTTCTCCTATTGTTGCAGTTTGATGGTTCTGATGGTAAGGCTTGCGCGAATTAATCGGGAGGTAGGCCAAGGGATGGAAAATATATCGTGCATTTGACGGATGAGTTGAACTGAGCTTGTTTACCAAGCAATGCCTGAACCGGCGCATCCTGGATCTGGAAACATTCCACCGTAGGGCAACTACCTGGGCACAGTGATGCAATGTCAAACAGGCTGGCGTTGATCGGCAATTCACCACCGAGGATGCGCGCACCAAACTCATGCGACTCTATCCGCAATATAAGGGGAAATGACATACCCCCGGTCCAGGCTGCATTGTACCGGCACTTTAAAATTTAGTCCTATCTAAAACGCAACGAGCAATCCTCGACTACCCACAACCCAACAAGGTATTAGTGTCGGAGGGCTGGAAGATGACAGAAACTGCTGTTAAGACCCAAGACATCCGCCAAGCGATAATGATCAGCCGCCAGGACCTGCCTCTATCCTGCCCCCGTCTCCAGGATGAAGTGTGGAACATGCACCCCAGGGTCTATCTCCCCTTCGATCAGTTCGGAGAAGCAGTCTGTCCCTATTGTGGTGGGCGATATCAACTTGCGGACTGAGCTCTATCCAGTGGGAATTCTCTTGGGTTCCTTATGGGTTGGAGAAGCCCTATACTGGAAAGTACTGCAGGTCCGTACGAACGGTCCTATCCGGCAAGGACCCGTCCCTGGCCGAGTTCTTCCATGACACCCATGGTATCGTATAGGTTCTGCTGCCCTTGGCGGTGATTGTCTACATGAACACATAACCGACGGGCATTTCACCATGACCGAATTAGTAACGTTAAAGAGGAGCTAATTCGCTCTATTCGTGGCCGTCTCCCGTAGCTGCTAAGCAGCGATCCGTCGCTGGGTGATTATATTCTTGGAAATTACTCGCGAGTAGTTCCCCACCAGAGTGGGGACGGAAGATCAATTTACCCGGCTGCTGAACGAACTGGTACGGGATTGGGAAGCGCAAAGCCGAAAATGGGACGAATAAAATCGTAAGTTGTGAAGAGCAGGAGGCCGAATGATCGTGGTATCGCCCATGGTCAATGATCGCGCACCGAGTAAGCGAGGCGCTGGGCATCGAGGTGTACCTCGATTCCCGAGATGTACCGGTGTAGTGGTAATTTCCCTGGGAGCCTGATCGTTCAAGGCTATCAGCCGTTGAGAGCAGCCGGACTGTGGATAAATTTTAAGCGGTGAAACCTGCCACCTCCTAGGTCGTGTTGGCATTTAGAAGGTCCGCACAGCGGACCCTACAGTCAGTCAAGTGGGTAACGTGGGGTTCGCTGTGCAGGCTGCTCGTCGAAGTTGGACATACCTCCCATTCCAGCCTTGATGATCAATGGGCGGTCCGCTGTCCCGGCAGTAACCTTGAGAGGGAAGTCGCTGCTTATTCCACTGCCCCCCAATCCGAGGTTGATGGTCCGATTGAACGCCGCAAAGGGATTTGCGTTCCGCAGGTTATAGCGGTAGCAGAACTCGTCTACAATAGCGTTGTAGGTGCTTACGGCTGACACAGTGGAACTGGCCAAGCAAGCCATGCTTCAGTAACGCCCAGAAACCCTCAATCGTGTTCGTGTGAACGTCACCGTCCACGTACCACTCCTGATGTTTAATGACGGCGTGACGCAATACCTTGCACATGCCGAGATAGCCTTTATATTCGTCTGTGATTAGTCTGGCCTTAGACGCGTCAACGCGCTCCCGAACGAAGGCCTGCATATGACGTCCCTTCATCATCCGGGGGCAAATGCTGCTCACTCTCGATGACGACTCCGAGCCGGACGTGGCCGTGGTCAAGGGAACATTTGCGATTACACCGACCACCACTCGAGCAGCGCCGCCCTGATTGTCGAAGTCGCCGATACCCCCTGGCCTATGATCGGCTGAAGAAGGCCGCCGCTTATGCCCGCAGCGCCATCCCCGAATACTGAACCTGGGCAAGTCTACCGCAAGCCGAGTCATGATGCCTACGCCGACATACCTTGTTCACCACGGGTGAGGCCATCTCTTCCTTGGCGGCACTGAATCTGCAGATCGGAATCTCAGCCTTCGTAAAATCCGCACGTGCCCTAATCTAACACCTGTCTGCTTCGGATACGACATCCCGAGTAGAGGTGCTGCGAGCCGGGGAAAGCGCCCCGCCGCGCTGTCGGGGTACTCCATACACTTAGGCCCGAATGACTATACCGGTACGCCCGTCGCGGATGGTGGACGGACGGACGCGGGTCCCGCAGCGACCAGCCAGAACGAGATCCACCTGATGGCCAAGGGTCGATCGCACCTGGAGTGGAGTACGCGCCGGCGGACGATCGCTGATGTTCGCGCTGGTAGATACCAGGGCGCTGTCGGCAGTCGCGCATAGGGCCGCCGCGACGGGGTGGGCGGTGACCCGCACGGCGAGGGTTGCATGTTGCCCTCGGAGCCAGCCTGGTGTGCCGGCACGGGCAGGTAGCAGCCAGGTATTCGGACCGGGCCAGGTCGCGAGAACGGCCTGCATACGGGCAGCGTCCAGCGGCTCTACGAAGGGCTCAAGCTGGCCGAAATCGGTGGCGATAAGGATCAGCCCTTTCTGCTCAGGGCGCCGCTTGATGGCGAGCAGGCGTCGCACCGCGGCCCGGTCCCAGGGATTGCATCCGAGACCGTAGACGGCTTCAGTTGGGTAGGCAAGGATGCCGCCATCCCGGATGCAGCGGGTAGCCGTCTGTAGCTTGTGCCGTCCGGGCAAGTGTTCAAGCTCGGTGGTCACATCTCTATCCATCAACGCAGTTTGGGTCTCGATTGCTTTGAGCGGAACGACCCAAGAAATTGTTGCCTATGTGTGTGGTGATCGCTTTGAAGACACGTGCCTGCCTACCGTTATAGGATACATATCACCGTAACCCACCGTTGACAAAGTAGCGACGTCCCACCATAGACTATGGAAAATGCTCCCGAATGCCTCGGGTTGGGCTTCATGTTTGAAATAATAGATCCCGACGGCCGACAGGTATAACAGTATCAGAGTTATTAGGAGGAAATATTCACAGGTAAATACGATTGCTACGATGACTTCCGTAACATCGAGAAATCCCCTGATGCTGGCATTGAGATCGGGCAAAGTTGTTATGGAAAAGGTAATAACAGAGAGCAGGATCAGCACCTGCACAATCAAATCGAATGCGTGACCTAGTAAGGTATCGTTTCTCTCTACGATTGCCTTTATGTCCATGGTTTGTTCCTCGTGCTTTCTACCGGGGATGGGGTAACAAAATGTTATTGCATTCCCTCTAGAAAACGGAAACGGCGACACGCTTCCCCAATGAGGTCGCGTAGCACCGTCTTTAACTTGCCCTTATCCTCTCCCGTCGGGAGAGGATAAGTTATCCCCTTACAGTAAGGGGGTTGTCGGAAGCACGGGCACGATCAGCAAGGCGACGATATTGATGATCTTGATCAGGGGGTTGACCGCTGGACCTGCCGTGTCCTTGTAGGGGTCACCCACGGTGTCGCCAGTGACTGCGGCCTTGTGGGCCTCGGAGCCCTTACCACCCAGATTGCCGTCCTCGATGTACTTCTTGGCATTGTCCCAAGCTCCACCGCCGGTGGTCATGGAGATGGCGACGAAGAGGCCCGTGACGATGGTGCCGATGAGCAAGCCCCCCAGGGCCTCCTTACCCAGCAGCAACCCGACGATCACGGGTACCAGCACTGGCAGCAGAGACGGGATAATCATCTCCTTGATGGCATCCCTGGTGAGCATATCCACCGCCTTAGAGTAATCCGGCTTCTCGGTATGCTGCATGATACCCGGCATCTCGCGGAACTGACGGCGTACCTCGTTGACGATACCCCCTGCAGCACGGCCGACTGCTTCCATAGCCATGGCCCCGAACAGGAAGGGTACCAGGCCGCCGATGAACAGCCCGATGATGATCATGTGATTCTCAAGGCTGAAATTAAGCTGCGTCTCACCCAAGGCATGGGTGTAGTCGGCGAACAGCACCAGGGCGGCCAGCCCGGCGGAGCCGATGGCGTAGCCCTTGGTGACGGCCTTGGTGGTATTACCGACGGCGTCCAGGGGATCGGTAATACCACGGATCCTCTCATCCAGCTCGGCCATCTCGGCGATGCCGCCGGCGTTGTCCGTAATAGGACCAAAGGCGTCCAGGGCGACGATGATGCCAGTCATGGAGAGCATGGAGGTGGCAGCAATGGCGATACCGTAGAGGCCCGCCAACTGATAGGCACCCCAGATGGCGGTACACACGGCCAGCACGGGGGCGGCTGTGGATTTCATGGCCACGCCCAGGCCGGCGATGATGTTGGTGGCGTGCCCCGTCTCTGACGCTGCGGCGATATGCTTCACCGGACTGAACTCAGTGCCTGTGTAATATTCAGTGATGAACACCATCAGACCGGTCAGGACTAGACCAATCGCAGCCGCACCGTAGAGGCTCCAATTAGAGTATTCAGCGCTGCCCACCGACGGGTCAATCCACAGAGTCGCTGGGATGAAGAGTATCAGGGCAATGACACCGGCGACCGCCAGGCCCTTGTAGAGGGCCGACATGATCTTGGTGTCGCCTTCATGGGCCTTGACGAAGAAGGTGCCGATGACGGAGGCGATGATGGACACGCCGCCTAGCACCAGGGGATAGATCACGGCGTTTATGCTTCCCGCCAGCAGGGAGCCCAGCAACATGGTAGCAACCACCGTGACTGCATAGGTCTCGAACAGGTCAGCGGCCATGCCGGCGCAGTCGCCCACGTTGTCGCCCACGTTGTCGGCGATGACCGCCGGGTTGCGGGGGTCATCTTCGGGAATACCAGCCTCAACCTTACCCACCAAATCTGCGCCCACGTCGGCGCCCTTGGTGAAGATACCGCCTCCGAGTCGGGCGAAGATGGAGATTAGGGAGCCGCCGAAGCCCAAGCCGACGAGCGCGTGCAGGATATCCTTCTCCTGGACGCCCATGGCGTTGAGGATCACGTAATAACCGGCAACGCCCAGCAGGCCTAGTCCCACCACTAGCAGACCGGTGATGGCACCGCCGCGGAAAGCCACCTGCAGGGCGGCATCCAGGCCGGTGTTCGCGGCATCTGCGGTGCGCACGTTGGCCCGCACCGAGATATTCATCCCGATGTATCCGGCCGCACCGGAGAAAACGGCACCCACTACGAAGCCGATAGCGGTTGCAGTTCCTAAACCAGGGACAAAGAAAAGGATTGCAGCAAGCACGATACCAACGATACCGATGGTGGTGTACTGACGGTTGAGATAGGCCTTGGCGCCTTCCTGCACGGCGCTGGCGATCTCGCGCATGCGGTCGTTGCCGTCCGGCAGGGCGAGAATCCATTTAACGGACCAGATACCGTATCCCAGTGCGACGAGGCCGCACAGGAGGGCAAAGTAGGAACCATCTGACATTTGGGTTGACTCCTCTTTAGGGTTTCTCGATTGTCGATTCTTAGGGGTAGATAAGGAGATGACAGGGGGAGCTCACCCCAATACCATTTAAATTAAGCAATAACCGGTGCCGTTTTTTGCTCGCCCTCTCCCCAACCCCTCTCCCGCAGGGAGAGGGGTTCTGAGGCTCAACTTAGATGATAATTGGGGTGAGCCCCCTGTTCCCAACGTCCGCTTCAGAGCTTAAACGCCTCCAGTTTTTTAGGCACCAGTGCGTTCTTTAAGGTGACGTATTTTGGCATCCCCTTCTCATAGGGCGGGTAATCCTCTCCCTGGATCAGCGGATACAGGTACTCGTGACACTTGTCGGTGATACCGTAGCCATCCTCGGTGATGAAATCCTTGGGCATGAACTTCTCCACGTTGGCTACCTCCGATAGGGACGCCTCGCCGATCTCCCAGACGTAGGGATCCGACGACTTGCGTACTACCGTGGGCATGATGGAATTATGGCCTTTGAGGGCGAATTCCACCCCAGCCTTACCCAGGGCATAGGCCTGCTCCACATCGGGTTTGGCGGCCAGGTGGCGCGCCGCCCGCTGCAGGTAATCGGCCACCGCCCAGTGGAACTTGTAACCCGTGGCCTCCTTGATCATATTGGCGACCACCGGTGCTGCCCCGCCAAGCTGGGCGTGACCGAAGGCATCGCGGGTGCCCTGTTCGGCCAGGAAGCGCCCATCCGGCCAGTGACACCCCTCGGATACGCATACCGTGCAGTAGCCGAATTTCTCGACCTTGGCCTTGACCGCCGCTAGGAACCTCTTCTGATCGAACTCCACCTCTGGGAACAGAGTCAGGACCGGGATACCCTGATCCGCCACCAAGGCGCCAGCCGCGGCGATCCAGCCGGCGTGGCGGCCCATGACCTCGATGACGAAGATCTTGGTGGAGGTGGTGCACATGGAGCGTACATCAAAGGAGGCCTCTAGGGTGGAGGTGGCGATGTACTTGGCGACGGAACCGAAGCCTGGACAGTTGTCTGTAATAGGCAGGTCATTGTCCACCGTCTTGGGGATGTGGATCGCCTGGACCGGATAGCCCATGGCGTCGGAGAGTTGGGAGACCTTGTAGCAGGTATCCGCGGAGTCGCCGCCGCCATTATAGAAGAAGTACCCGATGTCGTGGGCCTTAAAAACCTCGATCAGACGCTCGTACTCACGCTTATTGGCCTCCAGGCTCTTGAGCTTGTAGCGGCAGGAACCCAAGGCACCAGACGGTGTATGGCGGAGGGCCGCGATGTCCCCGGCGGACTCCTGGCTGGTGTCGATCAGATCCTCGGTCAGGGCGCCGATGATACCGTTACGTCCGGCATAGACCTTGGCGATCTTGTTCGGATGCTGGCGGGCGGTCTCAATCACGCCACAGGCGGAAGCGTTGATTACAGCAGTGACGCCGCCAGACTGGGCATAGAAGGCATTTTTCGCGGTCATAGTTTCCCCTTTATTCGTCTGAGGTATGGATTATTCTCGATCAATGCCCTACCTTTGCGGGCACTGACTTCGATATGTCAAGATGCGCTTATGGGACGGTTGACATTTGACTCCAAGCGACTACTTTTATTACGTTAAATAGCTACAACACCTCCCCAGACGAGCGACTGTTAAGACCTCTCTCGCCTGACATCTTCGATCTTGGGGGAAGGGGAGCCCGCCATGATCACGACAACTATAGGCAACCAGTGACCGCCACCACCTGCCACCACCTAGATTCTTGCCCTAGTACCTGGTTTCAATCTATATTTCCCCTTAATTATCAACCGGCTAAAATTCCTTTATTTCACTATCAGCTCAAGATAAGTCGTATCAGGATCAGCGATTTATTGTTCACGTATTTCCTTTTCCATCGTTGCTTTTAAACTTTTTGATATCCGTCCTGCTTTTAATTCCCTCAAGTTCTCCCTTAAGACTATATGCCTTGCTCATAGCATTCTCCTAAACATGGACAGAGAATCTTTTTCCCAATATCGATCCCTTTCTCCGCTGTTAGCCTCTTGAGCGGAAAGACGCGCCTTATCCCATATTTTATTCATACGCTTCGTGTAAAGAACCAATAAAATTCCAAGGCTTATTATTCTGCCTAGAGTTCAAATGCGTATTCCACTATAGTTAACGCTCTTACTGCGTGAATCCACTTGTTCTATATCTATATGGGTCCTCCAGAACCCGTTTTCTCTTCTCTAGTCATCCCACTCGAACGATATATCGTCCGTCATCCCCCTTTCATTTTATGCATTCCTCCTTATGCGCTCCTCCTCTAGCTCATGTTTTATAGTTTTAAGTATAACACGAACCTAGTAGGGGTAAGCGATAAGCTGACTTGTAAACGTTTAGACCTCCTCCTGGATCTGGGTTCGATGTGAGCATAACTTTTTGGTAACTATTCAAGATCCACATTCATTTAAAAAACAAATACTTACAACTTAACTGGAGTGGTGAGGCCAGAAAACACGGCATTCTCGCGCACTTCTGTGCGATGAAAACACAACATATAAATAATGCGGGTTGGTTATGGGAACCTGGCCGGGGGCGTTCAGCTTCGCCTGGATCCGGTATTCCCACGCTCCTCAGCGGTATGGTCGGCTTGGGCCTGGAGCAAGGAGACGACACACTCAGACAGATCGTCATACTTCTCCACCCCAGTGCCGTACTGCTGGTATCCCCGGTAGAAGAACTGGCAGCGGTAGTTGCGGTCGCCCGTCTTGAAGACGACGAAGTTACAACCTTGGTTATCGTGCCAGAACACCACCGGGCAGCTAGTCAGCTCCTGATCCGACGGGTGCAGTCGGATCTCGGCGTCGGCGAGCTGAATCTCCAGGTCGTGACCGTAGCGTTCCTTGAGCGTGGTTTCGAGGATCCAGCGCTCGGTATCCGAAATGTCGGGGATCTCGGCCATAGACAATAAATTCAATGGGACACGGCTCGCCGTCTATCCCAAAATGCGGTCTCCATGGCTAACTAAAGGCGAGTACGGGAGCACATCAAAAATTCGGGTACCGGGATGGGAAGCACCGACGCCAACCTCAAGCTGCAAGATGAGGAGTCTACCACGGATTCGTTACGGTATCTGGTATTAGGGGTAAGCAGACAGGGCCGCCGTATGACAGCACTGCGGATACACGGCCTAATGGTGCAAGGATTGGTTGGATCTGCAAGGCGCACCTTACAACCTGCGGCGTTGGTACCAAGCCACCTTTGCAGCCGTATAGTTTTCTGCCGCCTTCCGATTCTCCTACCCTTGAATTGCGCTGATAGATTGCGCTGGCCGCTCGCTGGACTTCAAAGCCACCGATGGTGAGGAGATCGCTAAGTTAATTGAATTAACTACAACATCGGCGGATTCAAGGGAAAGTTGCTGCCTGATTACCAAAAACTCGTAGATGAGACGGTACTGCAGGATTCGTTTCCATAGCGGATGGTACACTTGAATGAGAGGGTAGCAGCGTACTCGATATCCCATCTGCAGTGGTGACCTACCACGCACTACAGGTGCCGCTGGCTGGAGTTCCTTCCAGCAGTGGAGGGAGGCCTGGAACGCAGGTCTCTACCCGTTTACTGATGCTCGGCAAGCCACTCCACCAGGGCCATATTCTTCAGGAGAGTTTACAGGAGAGTTTATACGTGTCCATCCTGGCTCTGATGCGGAGGGGTTGCGTGTCCAACTGATGCCGAAATAATTATGTGCAATCGGAGGCGAATCTTTGCCACGGATACCACCAGCTGCCTTGTAATTATTAGGTCCCGTGCGATTATATACTGAGGACGAAGTTATCCTTCAGTTGCAGGCGAGATGAGGTTATGCAGTTACATGCTGGGGAAGGAGCGGAGGGAAAGGCGAAGGCAGTCAGGGAGCGGATCGGCAGTGTTCGATCTGCCCGCCAGTTTGCCATACTCCCCGAGTAATGTCGTCACCCATCATGAATATCCAACTCCACCAGAACGCACAAACCATGCTGGCAATCGTCTAGATTTACAGGCCCAGCCCCAGTCGGTCACCAACCAGGAGTTAGCGCAGGCCTACAACCTCAACCGCCACACGGCTGTGAAATGGCGTCAACGTGAGGGAACCGTGAGGGAACGGAAGGATGCTTCGCACCGCCCGCAAGAGCTTCAACTGGCTTTGTGCGTATTGATGTGCAGTACCCGCCTCAGATGCCGGACCACGACCGACGCAGCGACTGTTGGCTACCATTGATCGCGCCATCCGCTGGGCGTATGTGAAACATAAGTCCGCACGGCCCGCGAACGGCTTCCTCCTGCGCCTGATCGACGCGGCGCCGTTCACCATCGTTCAGGACCCCCCAAACTAACGGCGTGATCGAACGCTTCGACCAGCGCATCGCCGCGGTCCTGGCCGCCGCCCGCTTCGACTCTGCCAAGCACTTGGCCGATACCATCGGACGCTACGTCCAGGTCCACAATCAACACATTCCCCAAAAGTCGTTAGGCTACATTCCATTCCTTCAGGCCATGAAGAACTGCTACAAAGAACAGCCAAACCTGTCCATAAAATGTATCTATAATCTAACGGGACTTGATATGTAATCGGAATTTCCTAGTTTAAGGTCTTGATTTACGTATCCTGATAACAAGTGTACCTGCTATCTTATCGTGTAGACCTTCCTCTATAGCGGTGATAGACCCGGTCAGAGAGGGGGCGGTCTGCTCGGAACTTGGCGGCATACCGGCGGTATAAGGCCCATTGCGTCTCCGATAGCCCCTGGCAGGAGCAAGCCCTCGATATAGCTTCCCATTACCTCGATCCGCACGCTATATCCTTCACCATCGAAACTGAACAGCGGTCGGCGGATGCAGACCAAAGGCGACGCTTGTCCGGCGCTGCGCGATCAGGGGTTGGGTGAGGCTGTTGAGGCGCTCAGGGGCATGGGAACTCCCCACGATCCGGATCTGCTTGGGATCGAACCTCTGCTTCTGCGTATCCTTGACCGGAAGATCAATACTCAAAGGTACAGCAGGGTCGGTGTTTCCGGGCACGGCCGTTTGTGTCGACGCACTTAACAGAAAAGAAAGACCCACTACAGTGAAAGACAAAGGGCGAACGCCTTTAGGAACGGGCCGCCAATATCAGCATTTGGGATACCATGGATTATCAGAAATCCACTGCCTCTGCTTTGGGCAGGGGTTTCCGTGCCGAGGTCATATCTTATCAAGGATGATTATCCAGCACCCGGACGAGCAAGTGGTGGCAGGTCATTCCCTGAGCCCAGGGCATGACGCATGAACAGGTGCTTGATCGGTCCGAACCGGTCCACCAGCGACAGGCCTGTGCTGCGTAGGACGGCCAGTGGTGGCACGGCGTTGCCGAACATACGTTTGAACCCGTCCATGGCGGCTAGCATGAGTAGATTATTGCCCCGGCGCGCGCGCTCGTAGCGTCGCAACGTCCATAGCCCACCGATATCCCGGCGTCTGTGCCGGGCCTCGTCGAGGGCTGCTGCAAGGGCCGCCGCGTCCAGAAATCCCAGGTTGACGCCTTGCCCTGCCAGTGGATGTATAGCATGAGCAGCGTCCCCGATCAGGGCTAGGCGCGGCTTGACATAGTGCTCGGCGTGCTGCAGCTGCAATCCGAACGAGGCCCGAGGTCCGATGTCACCGATGGGCCCCAAACGGCCTTCGATGGCCGCTTCGAGCTCCGAACGAAGCCCCGCTTCGTTGAGCCCCAAGAGTCCCTGGGCCTTGAACTCGGTGGTCGACCACACGATGGAGCAACGGCCATCACGCAGGGGTAGAAAGGCCAGGGGACCTGTGGGCAGGAAGCGCTGCCAGGCGGTCTCCCGGTGCCACTCCCCGACCTGCACGTTCGCCACGATGGCCCGCTGATCATAGAGCCACCCTCGGCTTGCGATGCCGACGCGGCCCCGTACCTGTGAATTGCTTCCATCCGCCCCTACCAATAGGCGCGCACCGACCCGCCGTCCGTCCTTTAGGTCTAGGAGGACCGAGTCGGCAGTCAGCTTAAGCTCGCCCACGGTAGCTGGACACAGCAGGGTGACCTCTTCCGACCTTTCCAGGCGTTCCCAGAGAGCAAGCTGGATCACTCGATTCTTAACGATGTGTCCCAAATCAGGCTCGCCGAGCTCAGCACCGTCGAAGTGGATGCTGCCGCCACCGACAGCGTCCCACACATGCATCTCCCGATAGGGGCTTGCCCCCAGCCATGTGATCCTGTCCCAGACCCCGAGCCGTTCGAGGGTGCGCTGACTGGCGCGGTTGAGGGCCGACACCCGCAAGTCCACCTCTCCCGGTGGCCAAGAGGGTTGGGGTGCTCGGGCCTCTACTAGGGCGATCCGCCAACCCTTGCCGACACAGGCACAAGCCAAGGCAGCCCCGACCATACCGCCACCCACCACTAGGATATCGAATCGGAGATCCTGTTCAGCCATGTTCTCTCCTCAACGGCAGAGTTACCGAACAATCATCACTGCGAAACATCACCTTGGGTAATCGTATAGAGCCCCGGTATTTTTGCCATCCCTAACACTGGATTTCGGCAATCCCTGCCGGAATGACGATGTGTGGCCTGAATCGTTACGCGTAGTCTGTATGTCCCGTTGCCGAAGCTTGCTAGTCTCTGTCCGGGTTGTTCACCGACGGTTCGGATCCGCGAAATGCATCTTACGCAATTATTGGCTTAATTTCACACGTGCAGGGAGATTTAAACTTATATTGTTTTCTGCTGCTTGAACTGCCAACTTTCTATGTGTCATAGCCCCGGTAGATACCGCCCCCAACCACCATCAGCTCCGGGGCAGATCCCGCGGCTGCGATGGTCTCCGCCGGTGAGCCCCCCAGGATGCAACCCTGAGCCCTGTAGGAACGGTCGCGGGTGACCACGATGACCACGATGTGGGTGCGATGCAGGAACAGTCCTGGTAGGGATTCCCAAGTCTGCCGCCCCTAATCATAGGGCACCATGGATTTCTATGATGCCCCGGATTCTGAGATAACAGCAGAAGAATGGGTTTTACGGGCCGACATTTGGCCTATGGGATCGATCAGCTATGGGCGAAAACTCGGGAGCTTCCACTGCTTAAGGACCAAGCTCTGGCTTTCTCGTACTCTGATGGTATTCTTGTTAGCAACGCACAGGTGCGGCCTTGTCGGCCATCAGCGTACTTCCATCGAATTGGATTGGCGCATCGGGCTCGCTATCCTGGTGCTCGCGAACCCGGTCAACACGATAAGGAACACAAGTCTTGTTCTTGATTCCCTGGGCAGGACGGGAGGCAATTCTGGGAGCCGGACGGAACCTTGGCCTTGACCCTGGTATCCGGTAAGCAGGTCGAGGTCTAGCTGTTGCCGTCCACCTTATGTGACGCCCGGACTCTTGGTGCTGAATCTACGCTGCGGACGCTGGCGCTTATATGCGATGGTGCTCCTGCCTGACACCCTGGACAAGTCAGACACCGATGCCTCGGCATGATTCTAGAACCTGTTTACGATTTCTGGAGTAACAAGGCCAGGAAAGCTAAGGTTACAAATTGTAAGCTGGTATATGAGTTTTCGCTCGCAGTTTTTCCATAGCCGTCGACACGTTCCCAACCAAGCAAACGAGTGCCTGACAACCCATCGTTTGGAAGTCACTGCAAAGGTGTGCAGTTCGTTTCTCCTGGCGACCTCTACCTAGCCCCCAGTACGTTCAAGCACATTTGTCACTGCCGACAAGCTGTCTCGTATGGTTAGAGAAAGCCGTCAAGGCGCCTGCGCTGTCGGTGACATCCGCTATCGTAAGGGTGATCGCATGGGGAAGCCTTTGCGTGTCCACGGCAAAATGCAGTTTGATGCCAGTACCTTCTTACCCACGTCATAACCCTTCTGTTCTGCGGTATCTGTATTCTTCACGCTTCGTGCATCAACGATCACGAAGGTTGTCTTCTCGCCCCGCACTGTCGATACGGACCTCGCCAACCACATTTTTAATGCCTGCTCGGATCGGCATAGCTCCTCATCAGAGGATTTCTGATTCCAGTGACGAAAGTAGCTATACACCCTGTCGACGGTCTATCCATCAATGCGTTCGGTAACCTTATGCCTTGCAACCCCGATACCCGTTTAGCAGCTGCTGTCGGAGAAATTGGGATAAGTTATTTCCCCTTTGTTCGACAATCGCACGAGTCGCAATCCGATTCGGCTGTGATAGCCAGCGCGGAGGACGGCCAACTTTCTCATACTCTCAGACCTGAGAGTAACCCTTAGACGCCCCTGCGCAGTCTCTCTTCCGATTGCTGGACTTATTGGTCATCGATCTCGATCAAAACCGCTTTGCGGTGCAACTCCTCCGCAACGGATCCCGTAGTTCTGGAACCAGAGAACGAATCGAGAACCATATCCTCAGGGCAGCTGCCGAGCAATATATCGGCGTGCGAGTTCCTGAGGAAAGACTGCTGGATGGCGCGTTTCACTGACATCGGGTCCCAGTATCCAGTAATTTCTGGGGTTTGCCCCCGCACTCTCCTGTATCGCTTCGTTGTCGTATTAGTAATTGACTACATTGGCCAGTAGGAAAATCTCCTCGGTCGCGCCCGACGGGTGGTTTCTGATGCTCTCCGGCATAGGTGCCTTCTTAGATTCAGATGGTTTTGGAACGGAGTATCCAGCCATCGGCTTGCAATGCTAATACAATCCGCCATGGAAGACCGATCAGATTGCGGTCTTTATAGGCCCTGGCAGTCCGGTACCTTGCAATTTTCGTTTCTGTAATGAGTTTCTTGGTATTTCCCACCTTGGCGTTCGGACCGCATACCCTCGTGCCATCATTGCAGGCGTAGCTGTTTCCCACGTTCAGCCAAAGCGCCCCATCTTTGCATAATACCCTAATGGGCTTCACGGAAAATGGTGTCCAGACTCTCAACATAGTGTTCCGGCAATTCTTCGGCCTCTGTTTGGGATGGATGACAGTAATCGCACAGCCTCCAGTAGGGGGGAGGTGGCGCAGCACTGGATGGATTCCGCTTCGAGCAAGAAGTACTTCCCGGCTGTTACCGGCCGGAATTCTGATGTTCCTAACGGAGGACTTGATGGGAAGATACACCGTTTTCTTCATCCGTAAAAACCAAACCGAAAGTTGGGGGCGAAGATGAGGTCGGCCACTTGCGGCTCCGGGGCGCGACATACACTTCGCGCGGATGCGCAGTGGCACCGTCAATAGTGTCTTTGGGATCGTTTTTCGTAGGTATTATGGGCATGGGCAGGTAAGCAAGTCCGCTCAACTCGCATGGAGACAGTAGTGCCGAAAATTTTTTCGCCCCTACGAAGTTCGAGTAGTGGATAGTGTCTCGCTTGCAAGCGCCTTTTTATCCGTTATCTTTTGCTCAAGCATTCCTGTATGATAAACTTTACCTTGGTCTTTCACTCTCCAAACCTTTAGGGGTCCCTATCTTCTGGTCCTTTTACCTTTATGCTTTCCTCTGCTCCCTCCCCGGCGAGCAGGCACAACACCTCCCTCGCTTGCGGCAGCGGATAGCTTCTTCCCAATATATAATCGCATGGGACCCGGAATTTATGAGAACCCTTGCTCGAAATACTCTGCTAGTGTGTATTTCAATCGGTGCCTATTTACTGCTGGAAGAGTGCATTGCTTCAGTGATAAAGCTTCAAAACCTCAAGGGATATAGTGTATGTGAACTGATAATTGACTCATTGTGAGAAAGCCAACCGAAGGTTCACGGAAGGATTCTTTTACGTTCGGTTGGATATTGGATCGTAAAGATACATACGTGCACTTAGATTACACTCGAAAATCAATGCAGAATTTAACTCTAGGGCATTTTCTTTTCCCAATGCAGCCGTGACGGGTTGGGGGATCGGAGAGTTCGTTGCTTTCGTCGAAGACTTTGGTGAAGAGATTGCCCCGATGTCATTTTAGTCTTTCTTAATATCTATGATGTGGAGCCGACTCTAATCAGCCTCCTCTGGACCATTAATGATTCAGATGCGGATCTCACTCGTGCAGTAGCCTCGGGCGACAAATTAGGTGCCTTCATGAATAGGCCACCGGGTTACCAATGGTTGAGAGAACACTCGCATTTAATGCATATAGCTTGGAGGGCGATGTTCTATTGGGAAAAGAGCCTACTTAACACAATTAGTAGATGGCCGTTGCCCTGAGCAAGATGTAGGAAATCCTCAATGCACAAAAGCGCTCGGCGACGCACTTTTTCGTCGACTCAGCGCGTGGTGTAGGGATCGAAACGTACATTTGCTTGTAAGCTCCATAGGTTGGCATATCCCCCTTATGCTGAGAGTCATCAGAACCAACCATAGCGTTCATGTCTTCTCGCGACATCTTTTCTAGCGGATCCCGCTATCCCGTTCTCAGATCCGTCAGATATCATTTGGCAGCGGAGAAGTGCTGATCCAAATATGTAAATGTACAGTATTCTAGGAGATAATCATCCGAATGAATCCGGATCTGCATTGATTGCAGAGTATGTTTTCCCGTTCATCGATTTCAGCTTAGTCAATACTGTTGCTGAACAAATCGTTGTATGGGATACGCTCACGCATGCCTGCAGATCAATGGGGTCAGACTCGATTGATTCTTGATATGGTTGGCTATCAAGTTACAGTAGTGCATATGTCATCTCGACCGTAGAATGATTAGATATACCCATCAGGCGGAATTTAGGGTCTTGGAAAATCCTGGGAAGGGGATTTTTCAAGACTTCCACTCATCCCCCCTTGGTACATTGATCCCGTGAGCATCAAGATACTGCTGGGCGTGAGCGGCGGGATTGCGGCCTACAAAGCGTCCGAACTGGTGCGACGCTTGGGTGAACGTGGAGCCGAGGTACGTGTCGTCATGACGGCCGCGGCCCGATCATTCATGACGCCGCTGACGCTACAAGCACTTTCCGGCCACGAGGTACGTTGCGATCTCCTGGATCCGGGTGCGGAAGCGGGGATGGATCACATCGAGCTGGCGCGCTGGGCGGACTTGGTACTGGTAGCGCCCGCGACCGCCGATCTCATGGCGCGCTTGGCCATCGGCTTGGCCGACGATCTGCTGACTACCCTCGCCCTGGCCACCACGGCGCCACTCGTCCTGGCCCCGGCCATGAACCATCGCATGTGGCACCATCCGGCGACCCAGGAAAATCTGGCCCAGCTGCAGGCAAGAGGGGTGCGGATCCTGGGGCCGGCTGAGGGCGAGCAGGCCTGTGGCGAGCAGGGCCCCGGACGCATGCTGGAACCCGACGAGATATTGAGTGCCCTGGCACTCGGCACCGGCTCTCGGCATGTGGGACGGCAGCTCGCGGGCAGGCGGGCCCTGGTCACTGCGGGCCCCACCCGAGAGGCTCTGGACCCGGTCCGTTATATCAGCAACCGCAGCTCCGGACAGATGGGGTACGCCATGGCCGAGTCCCTTGCCGCCCGCGGTGCCGAGGTGGTTCTAGTCAGCGGCCCGAGCGCTCTGACCGCCCCCCACGGGGTAGAGCTGGTGCCGGTGGAGTCGGCATTGGAGATGGAAGCAGCCGTGATGGCGCAGATCGGGGACTGCGACCTCTTCGTCGCTGCAGCGGCGGTCTCCGACTATCGACCACAGGCACCGATGGGGCAGAAGATCAAAAAGGACCAAGCGGAGCTAAACCTGCGTCTAGTCAAGAACCCGGACATCCTGGCCCAGATTGCCGCCCTGGTCCAGGGTCCCTTCACTGTCGGCTTTGCCGCCGAGACCCAGGACCTGGAAGCACACGCGCGCACCAAGCTCACGGCCAAAGGCCTGGATATGATCGCAGCCAATCTGGTCGGAGGCGAGACCGGCGGATTCAACCGCGCCGAAAACGCCCTGCTGGTGTTGTGGTCCGGCGGGCGCAAAGCGCTGTCCCTCAGCCCCAAGGCCCGGCTGGCAGATGCCCTAGCCGACCTAGTCGTGGAGCGCTACCTTGCACGGGCTGCAAGTCAAGATCCTTGATGCCAGGCTGGGTCGAGACTACCCCTTGCCGGAGTACGCCACTGCGGGTTCTGCGGGCCTGGATCTGCGGGCAATGCTCGACGGGCCGCTAGATCTGGACCCCAGACAGTGCAAGCTGATTCCCACCGGCATGGCGATCCATATCGCCGAGCCAGGCATTGCGGCCCTAATCCTGCCGCGTTCGGGGTTAGGGCATAAACACGGAATCGTCCTGGGCAACTTGGTCGGTCTGATTGATTCAGACTACCAGGGGCAGCTGTATGTCTCCTGTTGGAACCGGGGCCAGGCCCGGTTCCGCATCATGGTCGGCGAGCGAATCGCCCAGCTGGTTCTGGTCCCGGTTCTGCACGCAGACCTGCGGATCGTCACCGATTTTACCGGTTCCGAGCGCGGTGGCGGTGGATTCGGTCATACCTGACGCCACTGATCCGGGTGGCATCCAGGGCCCTTATCGGGACCTCGATGCACCGCCGCGAAGTACTGATAACGAGGGTTTATAGTTCTTCCATCGGGAATTCTTTTTTGCTGCAAATGAACGTAAATATTTGCGGCTGAATTTTTCGTTATGCCAATCGGGGGCATTATTGTGAGTTGGTATATAAAAACGCCATCAAGTATGGCTATAAGAAGGATGGCTTGCGCTCCTACCTCGCTAAATATAGCCATGCTTTTACCGCCTCTTATAGCAGCGTTAGATTGCAGAAAGAATATGAGTGATGAACTTACTTCTGTAATAGATGTTGCTGCTCGTCTAGGCAAATAAAAAACATGTTTTCAAAATATTGAGGTAGCTAGGTATTGAGCAAAAAACAAATGGGTTAGTTTTTAGACAGCTTCCGAGCTCCCCTAGAGTTCCCTATGTGGAACGATCCGATTTACTACGACAGAGAGCAATCGAGATGTCAGTTGCCACCGAACGTGCCCACAAGATCGCCCAGGTACTCGTCGAGGCCCTACCCTATATCCAGCATTTTCGCGGAAAGACCATGGTTATCAAATACGGCGGCAATGCAATGGTCGAGCGATCCCTCAAAGAAGGCTTTGCCCGCGATTTGGTGCTGATGAAGCTGGTCGGCATCGACCCGGTGGTGGTGCACGGCGGCGGTCCCCAGATCGGAAGCCTACTCCAACGCTTGGGTAAGGACAGCGAGTTCGTGCAGGGAATGCGGGTTACCGACAGCGAGACTATGGATGTGGTCGAAATGGTGCTGGGCGGCTTGGTCAACAAAGAGATTGTCAATCTTATCAATCGGCACGGCGGTGCGGCCGTGGGCCTGACAGGCAAGGATGGGGACCTGATCCATGCCCGTAAGCTGCTCCTGCGCCGCGATGCACCAGAGCTCAAAGCCACGGAGATCCTGGATCTCGGCCACGTGGGCGAGGTGGAGCGGATTGACGCGAGCGTCGTCGACATGCTGATCCGAGGTGAATTCATCCCTGTCATTGCCCCCATCGGGGTCGGCATGGATGGCTTCTCCTACAACATCAACGCAGACTTGGTGGCCGGCAAGATGGCGGAGGTACTGGAGGCGGAAAAACTCCTGTTACTCACCAATACGCCGGGACTGCTCGACGCCTCCGGCGCGCTCATCAGCGAACTGGACGTAGAAGCCGTCGCCCGGTTGATCCGGCAGGGCGTCATCACCGGTGGCATGTTGCCTAAGATAAGATGCGCCCTGGACGCGGTCCATGTGGGCGTGCGTTCCGCCCACATCATCGACGGCCGCGTGGAGCATGCACTCCTGCTGGACCTATTTACGGATGAAGGTGTGGGGACCCTGATCCGTGGGAAAGAGACAGAGGACGAAGAACAAGGCGAGCGCACGCAGTAGTTGTCGGTAGTAGGGCTGTGCCGACCGGTTTGATTGTCAGCCCGATCCCCCATACCGCACCAAATATTCAGGGTTGGTCTCGTTCGATCCCCGGTGCTGTTCGGAGTTATTTGGTGTTGCCTGCGAAGGTGTCTATTGACCGCGAAAAATTCGAAAAGACACGAACTTGTCATCTAGACGCTAGGTAAGGATCTGTTCGTATTCGTTCGTATTTTTCGTTTTTAGTTCATTCTCGGTCTGTATAGCAGATCCTACCCACTTGACCACTGAACAACACGGCATTCTTCGAGGCACCCTGATTATTCAGGTATTTCTGTGGTTTCACTTTCCAACCAATCGATTGCCGTTTTTTCATCTTGCTAAATTTCCATTTCCACCGCCCGTTTGGTATACTCCAACAGATATTTGTATTGATTCATCTGGCTAAAATACTCGATAATTTTCTGCCGAATCTCAGTTTGTTCTGCTTTCGGAGAGACGGGGATTGTTATATTCTTCACCTGATCCAGTCTCCAATGCAGAATCACGAAACCACTAACATCACGATTTATCTGCTCTTAATGTCAGATATTCGTTATTATCTGTACCCGTTTCTTCCAGCCTAAGGATGCCACCTAACGGTATCATTTCTCATGGGGTTTTATTCAGGTAATAAGCGATGCCAGGAGTTGCGTCCTTAACTGAGAAGTAATTTCTCCTTTCTTGGGTTGGTGTTGTTTTATCATTTGACACAAGGTTTCCGAGATATATTTATCCTTAGTGATTTCAAACGGACAGATATTTCTGCTTCGAACAAACGGAATACCCTCAATCAGGATATTATCCGCTGCCGACCTCTAGACATTTCTTACCGTGACCAGATTCTCAAATCTATCCCAACCGCCGGAATGGCCATGAATGGCCTTGACGATTTCCTCGTATCTTGGCTGAAAGTATCGGCATTAATGCGTCCGGGTTTCCGAGTATCGGAGTATGGTTTCTGATAAAGGTTAGTCGGTGTTTGGATTGCCAGTTTCTTTAAGCCAGGTTCGGAGAGGAGGATGGATTGAACTTTTGCAAATAACAATTCTGACTTTCTATTTGTTTGCTCATGCAAATTAAAACAGGATGTTTTTGTGCTCATTTGCGAACCCAATTGGGGTCTTCTCGTATAACCCATTTTTCCTTGTTGTAATTACATAAGTCTTAGTGGTACGGCATCGTGCCGTAATATCTATTCTTCAATATATAGATATGTTGGTTGAAAATATTGAGAATTATATACCTGATTCCCACCATTCGCTAAATGATAATGGAATCAGAGAAATCTCATCATCGATAATTTTATTTCCTTCATTGTTAATCATCTCTCAACCATCAGAATCGCGCCGACAAATTGGTACCGTCCGATTGTTAATCCCTACTGTCTGTGGCATCGCCATGAACGCCTGGTCGGCGCTATTTTCCCCATGAATAGTAGGCTAGGGTTACTGAGACCATTGCTAGCTTTGAAAGTTGTTTCAGGTAGATCTATAGACGTAACGAGCTCCGCTCGTCGAAGAATCCAAGAGCGGATGAACTTCAGCCTGGATTGGTCAATCTGTCTGCTATGTGTATGGCTCAGGATTCGAGCCCAGGCCATCAGCGCGTCGAACCATGCATAAAACTATCCTGCCATTCCAGGGATCATATGAGACGATCCGAATCAGATCGTGCATTGTGAAAAGGCCATCAAGCCTCGCAGGAACATAAAAGACCCTTCCAATTGTTCCTGATCGAGTCATTAGTAACCATCCTTTGTTCTGGACAAGAAACGAGGTCCACCGGCAGGAATCCCAAGGGCTGACAGACTCAGAAAATCGGTAGCGTTGGCATGTTGGATACCGTGAGCAGCGTCTTCGGCCCATACCCTTTTAAACTGGCTTCACAACTTGACTGAGGAGAACGCGGACACAGACTCACGTTGAACACCGGATTGTTTTAGTTTATCGACAACCCGTGCAGGTCTGGGGTCTCAACATGTTGCATCGAGCCGAAGATCGCTTGGCTTGAAAATGTCTTCAATCCATGTCTCAAACGGCGAACTGATGCAGCCGGAACGTGCATCCATTCGCGTAGCGATCTGGATGTTTCCGGCTAACATGGTGCCACGTTCCATATAGCCCGCGTTCTAGGACTGCCCACATACTCTCGACGCTATTCGTCGAGATATCTCCGGGGCCAACATATTCGCTGGAGCTATGCTTGACGCTCCTACGTCCGTGATATGATCGATACTTGTCAGTGTGAATTGTTGAACCTTCCTCTGGAAGCTGAAGAGATGAAATGCCTTTGCGGGCAATGATAACCGGATACATAACGAAGATCCACTTGTGCAGTGGAACGTGAGAACGCTCGAAATTGTTCGTGCGCAAACCGTGAACTCTTCACTGCAGTTATGGCAACGGTGATGACCGAGGTGTTTGCCGCTTCGTGCCGTGATTCGCCCGGCCCTAAAACAGCTGAATTGCGCTTAATCTATCAGCTTAAATGTCAACACGATCTGGAATCGCTTAGGTGGGATTGAGTATGGAAAAATAGAACCAACACCCCCGGCCAGGAATGAAGGCATAGCAAGGGCTGAGAAACGCTTTGCGATCCGTCGGATAAAGTGCGAGGTGATCCAGGGACTATCCTGCGCGATGAAACGCCAGATAGAGGCTAAATCCCGTTCCGCGCTCTGATAACACCGGCTTCCAGTACCTCCAGATACCGCTTGGTGCTCTTGGTCTGAGTGTATTCGGTGACCGCGGCCCTGAGCATCTCTGGTGGCGGTCGACGGTCCAGGGTCTTGGCCAGGGCTAGGGCCAGGGCCATGACATCTCCAACCGGGACCAGGGGGCCGTATCTGCCGCCGTCCAACAGCTCATGGGGGCCACTGGGGCAGTCTGTCGCCACCACCGGGGTGCCCAGGGCCATGGCCTCCGTGAGCACATTGGGAGAGCCCTCCCACCGGGACGAGAGCACGAACAGATCCGCGCGGGCTAGGAATGGGTAGGGATTGGTCCGGAAGCCGAGCAACTCCACATCGGCGGCGATTTCCAGTTCCGTGGCCAGTGCTTGGAGTTGCACTCGTCCGCTGCCTTCGCCCAGGATGACTAGTCGGCAAGGACGCCTTTTATGGACCTGGGCAAAGGCACGGATCAGGGTCGGGAAATCCTTCTGGCGCTGTAGGCGGCCGACGCCGAGGATGACCGGCAGTTGACTGGTCCGGAACCAGGCGTGGTCGCAGGGTTCGGCGGCTAGTCCAGCCAGCTCTGGCGTAATTACGGGGTTGGGGATGACCTGGATGCGCCCACGCGCCATCCTGGCGATACGGGCAGTATCCTCGGCGACCCCGGCGGAGACCGCCACGATTTGGTCTATCCGCGGATAGAGCCGACGGATCGGCCAGAAGCGTAACCAGCGCGCGATGGCGGTCTTGTCCGCCGTGGCCATGGAGACATTGGTGCCCAGGCGCATGACGATCTGGGTGTCGGTTCTCGCGAGCCACCGGGCCAGGACCGCCGCGCGTCCGGCACGATCCTTCACCGCCAGCAGGATGGCGGGGCGGTGTCGACGCAGGTAGCGGGCCAGCGCTGGCACCGCCGCGAAGGTATGCCGGGTGCCGAGATGCACTTGGTTTACCTGCCGCGGCAAGCGTTCGAGGTGAGGACTTTCGGTGCGCACCAGGACCAGATCCACTTGCCGCCCAAGCGCCACCAAGCCGCGGATCAGATTCATCACCATCCGTTCCACCCCGCCGTGCCCTGAGAAGGAGATGAAGACGGCGATGGGATGCACGTGATCAGGCATCACTAGGTGGCCCTTTCCATTATTTTCAGCGGGCGCAGCGGAGGTTATGACGTTAGTAATATCTCAATTGTCTGTGGTAAATATCCGGTCAGTATCTACCTATAAACTTCATGCCTTGTCCATACGCCGCGCAAACAAATCTTGCACTGCTTCCATTATCCTTCTGTCAACGATGATATATTCCAAATACGCCCAAAACATCGCCCATGTGAGTTATTTATATTAGAAACTATTCTGAATCTCGGCAGACTACAAGCATTTCCGATTTCCATAACTACGGCGTTGGTGGAGATAAATCTTACTTTATCATCTCGAAGCGACGATAAAGGGAGACGGACCCATTATGAATGGTTATCCCGCTTATGAACGAGAGCCAGTAATTCAGCCGTATCTACATACACAAATTACATTTATGTTTTGGAATGCTATATAGGTAGTGATTATGTTTATCCGCCAGATTCGATGGCCCCATATCGACCACGATTGAATCTATGTTCTCAATAAATTCATCGGCTGGATATTTGGTTGTGGGGTCTTCCACAAGAAGGCGTATGGAACCTGGATAGCTCATAGTCTTTTTCTTTTCCACTCACCGCTCCACCTCTTCAAAGGTGGAGAAGTTTTTCGATGGTTGATGTGTCGGCTACTCCTGCGATTGTTATGATACCAAGAGATTATGCATCCGCACTATAATCCGATCATGCGCAAACCCGACGTGGTCTATTTCTTTGGGACCTGTCTGATCAATCTACTCTATCCACGGAGCGGACCTGTCCGCCATGCGGCTGCTTGCGCGTGCGGGCATTTGGATCTGTTACCCCCAGGGTCAAACTTGTTGTGGTCAGCCGGCCTACAATCCCGGTTACCGGGACTAGGCCCCGCGTGGTGGCAGCCCACACGGCTCCGCCTTGCCTGCGGATATTCTGGTAGTGGTGTCCCCTCCGCCTCCTGCGTGGGCATGTTCCGCGTGCATTACCCGCAGCTTTTTGCCGACACTCCGGATGAGGCCCGCGCCCAAAATCTGGCCGGTCGAGTCTATGAATTTACCGGGTTTCCGATGCAGAAACTGGATCTCAGACCCGTCGATCTGGACCCATCATTGGCCGTCATCCTGCACAACTCCTACTTGGCGCGCCACGAGCTGGGGGCTACGGATGCGGCCCGGGTGCTGCTCGACCGCCTCGGTAATATCCGCACCCTGGAGCCTGGTCATGCTGACGAGTGCTGTGGCCTCAGCGGAACCTTCGCGGTCAAGCAACCCCAGTTCTCTGCCGCCATCGCCGCGACTGGTGCCCCTACTGGTAGGCCAGGATTGCGGCTGCCTCATGAACATGGAAGGCAACTTCCGGCGCTGAGGGAGCAGACCGCAGCAAGTAAAACACATCGCCAAGCTGATGTGAGAGCGGACCAGTGGCGGATGAGTGGCACACCGCGGGTCGGGGGTGCCCTTGGGCAACCAGCGAATGCGGGCAGGCATAAGGCGCGTCCTGGTCCGATCACAGTCGCCAAGCGCCAAACTGCCTGCCCGGGCGGGGACGGCCTGGAATGTCTGCGGGACCAGGGACAGGAGGCCTTCCGGGCCCATACCCTGGTACGCCTCCCCAGGCTGCTTGAGAAGCTGGAGCGCAATCGCACACATTCGGGTCCACTAGGTCGAAACCTGCAACCAAGCCAACCGCAGGATACTGGACATCCTGCGCCAGCACAACGCGCCGATGCTCATCAAGGACAAATACGTGGTCTTCGAAGGGTTGGACTCAACGCCCTCTTGGAGGCCCAAAGCATCGAGATTGTGGAGATAGATCTAGGCGAACTCATCGTCCAGCTTGTAGGGATATGCCCCTTCCACATCCTCGCCCCGGCTATCCGCAAGGATCAGTGCCAGATCGCCGAACTAACTCTTCAAGGTAAGGTTCCCGGATCTCCCTTACAGCGAAGATGCCGAGGAGCTCACGGCCATCGCCCGCCGGGTCCTATGCGGGGAAGCGCGGCAAACGCTATTTTGGTTGCAAGAACCACATGCAGTGTTAATGCTGAGCACAAGGCTTCGAGACGCCCTCGGCGAATGTGTATGACAGCCGGGTGTTTGACGACCTCATCGACCCTGACACTCTGGAGACAGAGGTATAGGCCGATCATGCCTACTGCAGTCAGGAGACAGAGAAGATTGTAGAGTAAGTAGTTTATCAACTACTCACAAAGCGCGCCGAAAAACTGAATTTCTTAGAGGTTCCTATGTATAGGATAAGGTGCCGTGCTGAACAAATAGATTTGCAATCTGTTCAGCTTAAGAATTAAGGTGCTCAGTGTGAGTGGTCGTAACCTCACAATCACCATTCTGCTGGAACTGGTATATTTAGACTCACATTGTTATTAGAATAACCGATTAGAAAAATCATGCCGAGTATGGAATAGAATATCATATTCGTGTTGAAGCTTCTATGTATTGATAGTTGTTTAATTAAGAGCTAATGCAGAAACTTCCGCTGAAGAGAAGAGACCAATACAGAGATAGATATTTGCTCTGTTACTAAGCCCTGCTATGCAATCATCCGGGACCCTACAACTAAGCAACGCTTGGCTCTCGGAACGACCTTCCTGGAAATGTCCCTTCACCCTGTTCTCGGCCTTGGCCCGGCCGGCAATGTGCCCATTGAGGATGCGCATGAACCAGGACAAAGCGTACAATTACCTCTGGTAAACCCTGGTAAACGCTGAAACCTCGGCGATTTCCGCTTGGCTCATTCCCGCTCGTGATGCGGAGAGATGCGTCGCCAACAAGAGTCCGGTGAAAAACCCCGTCCAGCGTCCCAGTACCTTTTCTACTGACTACTCCAAGGCTCAAGTCGATATGCACCACGCCGTGAGCGTTTGACAAAATCACAAGATGTCTCCTTGGTTGCTGCTAATGATCAGCGGTACTAGACAAATCTGGAAGTCAGCCTCTGGGGACGAGGTGGAGGCCTTTCTATGCCGGGTGGCAAAAACGCCGGTGCGTGCGACGAGCCGACGCAACTGTCTGACCTTTGCCATGGATGCCACGGCGAGCCGCAAGCCAACCTGGGAGCGGGCGGCGCGAATCCAAGCGGCCATGTCCGGCGAGAGTGCGGAGCTGGGTGGCTTGGAGACCCAGCTTTGTTATAACAGTGGCGTTTTGGGATTCGGGTGTTCGCCTCGGTACAAAGAGGCCAATGTACTTTGCGCCTGTATGACGGGTGTCACCCGCACGGCAGGGCTCAGCCAGATTGGCTGGGTGCTCCGACATGTGGAGGAATCGCGGCGTGGTAAGGTGAACGCCCTGGTGTTCGTAGGCGACTGTGTCGTGGAGAACCCAGACGAGCTAGCCTGGCTTGCCGGACCGCCTTGGCCTTTTAGAACTGCCTGCCTTCGTCTTCCAGGAAGGAAAACGATCCCGAAATGGAAAAAAGTTTTCATCGGATTGTGCACCTAGCGGAGGTGCCTATTGTTGCTTCGACGCGAGCAGTCCCCAGGCCTTGCGCGACCTGCCGAGCGCCGTCGCAGTCTACGTCGCTGGGGGCATACGGCTTTGGAACATTTCGGGAACAAGCGTGGCAGCGGAGTTGCGGAGCCCTGCTGCCTAGCCCACCGGATCGTCAAGGCGTGATCCTTTCCGAACAATGCTTGGTCGCCTGATCGTACTGATCGCGTTGGTGGGCGCAGTAGTCTGGTTCCTGCGCTGGTTTAGAAATACCCCCCCGGCGCGGGTTGCCAAGATGCTTCGTCGCTCCTTGCTTTGGGGTACCGGGGGAGCCTTGGTGCTCCTGGCGGTCAGCGGTCGCCTGCCACCCCTGTTCGCGGCCCTCCCCGCTGTCGTTCCCGTGGTTATCCGAGTCCTCAGTCTGCTACGGCTGTTGCCGATGATCCGTCAGACCATGCATAGCTTGGGTCTGTCCGGGAGATCGGGGACAACGGCGGGCTCTGGAGAGCAGACATCCTTGATCCGCACCTGCCTCCTGGAGATGATCCTGGACCATGCCAGCGGCGAGATGGATGGACTGGTCCTGGAAGGACCTCTGAGAGGTCATCGTTTGTCCGCGCTGGACCTGGAGCAGCTGGTAGAGCTGCTGATCCTGTGTCGAAGCGCAGATAACCTGTCCGCCGCGGTACTCGAGGCCTATCTCGACCGGGTACGAGGCGGCGATTGGCGGGAATGCGTGGGGGGGGGGGCAGAAGCTGCGTCGCCTGTGGCCGATACCGCATTGACTCCAGAAGAGGCACTTGCGATTCTCGGCCTAACCCAGGGGGCAAGCAAATACGAGATCCGCGCTGCTCACCGCCGCTTGATGCAGCGCTTTCACCCGGACCGTGGTGGCTCGGACTACTTGGCGGCCAAGATCAACGCGGCGAAGCGGTTGCTCCTGGACGAATAGGCATTGCCCCGGAGCAGATCCGGCGGGTCGCCCTAATGTCGATGGTGGGCCGTCAGGGATTTGAACCCCAGACCAAGGGATTATGAGTCCCCTGCTCTAACCACTGAGCTAACGGCCCGTAGCTTTCACTCCGTATCGAGGAAGCTCCTGAGCTTTTCAGAACGTGTTGGGTGGCGCAGCTTTCGCAAGGCCTTGGCCTCAATCTGACGAATACGCTCGCGCGTGACGTCGAACTGTTTACCGACCTCTTCCAGGGTATGATCGGTATTCATATCGATGCCGAAACGCATGCGCAGGACCTTGGCCTCCCGCGAGGTGAGGCTGGCCAACATGTTCTGAGTCACCTCGCGCAGACCTTCGGTAGTGGCAGACTCCACGGGGGCAACTACCCCGGCGTCCTCAATGAAATCACCTAGGTGGGAGTCCTCGTCGTCGCCGATGGGGGTCTCCATGGAAATGGGCTCCTTGGCGATCTTCAAGACTTTGCGTACTTTGTCTTCGGACATCTCCATCCGTGCAGCGAGCTCCTCGGGCGTGGCTTCACGACCCATTTCCTGGACCATCTGGCGGGAAATGCGATTGAGCTTGTTGATAGTTTCGATCATATGCACCGGGATGCGAATCGTCCGCGCTTGGTCAGCGATGGAGCGGGTGATGGCCTGACGGATCCACCAAGTCGCATAGGTGGAAAACTTGTAGCCACGACGGTACTCGAACTTGTCCACGGCTTTCATGAGGCCGATATTGCCCTCCTGGATCAGATCCAGAAACTGTAGACCGCGGTTGGTGTACTTTTTGGCGATGGAAATAACCAGGCGTAGGTTTGCCTCGACCATTTCCTTCTTCGCGCGTCGGGCCTTGGCTTCTCCGATGGACATCCTGCGGTTGACGTCTTTGATCTCACCGATGGTGAGCATGTTCTCCCTTTCCACGTCCTGCAACTTACGCTGGGCGCGACGAATATCCTGGGCACTCGCCGCAAGTCGCTCGACATAGGACCCACTGGCGGCAAGTTGCCGGTCGATCCAACCCAGATTGGTCTCGTTGTCTGGAAAGGTATCGATGAATACTTTGCGCGGCATTCTGGCCGTTTCGACCGCTAAACCCATGATCACACGCTCCTGGGTGCGGATTCTCTCAATGGCATGGTGCAAGATTTCCACCAATACCTGGAAGACGTTGGCTACCAGCCTGAAGTGCAGGAATGCCTCGGAGACCTCCTGCATGGCAGTACGGGTCCGCTCGTCGTCCCGCCCAAACCGCTCCAGGCAATCGCGCATCACTGCATAATGGTCGCGCAGAAGCTGTACCCGGCGGGCAACCTCTTCTAGATCCGGGCCCGCATCCACCGCAGTTGCTTCGTCGTCATCGTCCTTGGCCGGCTCGGTCTTGCCGTTCTTGGGCGCGGTGGTCGGTGCCGGTGCCTGATCGTCAACGCCGACGAACCCCAAGATGACATCGGAAAGACGGGCCTCCCCGTTCTCCATCTGGGTGAAGATGTCTAACAGTTTTTCAATCGTGCGGGGATAGGTGGAAAGGGCGGCAAGGACTTGGTTGAGACCATCCTCGATTCGCTTGGCGATTCGCAGTTCGCCTTCCCGGGTTAACAACCCTACCGTACCCATCTCCCGCATGTACATGCGCACCGGATCGGTGGTTCGCCCAAACTCATTATCCACCGATGCCAGAGCCGCAGCGGCGGCCTCGGCGGCTTCGTCATCGGAAACGGTGGAATCACTCAGGGTATGATCGACTTCCGCGGGAGTGGTCTCATGCACCGCGATCCCCATGTCGTTGATCATGTGCACGATGTCTTCGATTTGCTCTGGCTCGACGATGCCGGGCGGCAGATGGTCGTTGACTTCGGTATAGGTCAGGAATCCCTGCTCTTTGCCCTTGGCGATCAGTTGTTTGAGCTGGGACTGTTGCTGTTCTTGATCCATAAGGGGTCTGCGGACTATGGGCGACCAAGCTTTTCTATTTGACTCCCTAGACTTTCCAGTTTAGCATAATATCAATAAGAGTTTTCTCTTCATCAGACGAGTCAACAGGTACATCACGTCTCGTCTCCGAACTGCTATTCAGATTGCCGGGCACCGACTCATGACGGCTGAAAAGCTGGATAGAAATTTGCGGGCGATGGCCGTGTTGGCGCGAGCCGTGGTTGTGACCGAGTCTTCAGTTCGAGGTGAAGACCATGAACCGATTTACCAAGCGTTTCCGCGAGAAGGGCATGCAACGGGGTACGCAACAGGGCGAGCGCCAAGGCGAAGCTTTGGTTTTGGAACGACTGCTACGTCTGAAATTCGGGCCCTTGTCCGACGCGGTGCAGTGATGGGTCGATCAAGCCGATGAGCAGATCCTACTGGAAGTAGTCTGAGCAGGTCATCACTGCTAACTGTCTCAACGAGGTTCTGCATTAAGCGCGCAGCGTTCGGAAATGGTTATGTCTGCGCTTGCGCACTTTCCACCTAGCCGCTTTTACCAGTCGCTTTAGTCGCTTTTGCCGTCCATAGCACTGGATTCCGGTACTCCCTGCCGAAATGACGTGCGGGGCCTAAAGGATTCTAACCTAGGCAACAAACTGCTTAAGACACAGCGGACGCACCCCGGAACGATGGACTGGAATAAAGACCGTCGTCCCGGCTGGGACGCTGGGACCCGGATGCCAAGGGTGACAAGTCTGTTCTCCGTTTTCCTACAGCGCCTATCCAGTGAGCGCAGCTCAGGCCGCTTCTATACCCCGAACCGATACCGCTGCCGATTAGGTCAATTTATATCAAAGATGGGTAAACTTTTGGGGATTAGGAACCAAATTGGACTTGCACGGGAACAGAGCATCTTGCACACCGTCATTGTAACTTGCAGCCATATATTCGGAATCCCTAGCCATGCATACACTTGACAATCAGGGCCTCGACCCGGCCGATGACCTGGACGAGTTCTCGTGGCATCAATCCGAACCCTTCGGTGCCTAGCTGGTCGGTGCTGGGTTTGGCCGGGTTTGTCGCCTGAACGGCGACGGCGAACAGCAGGCCGACCAAGATGGATAAGCTGGTTAAGGTACGTTGTTTCATGATCCGATAGCTTCGAAGAAGGGATCATTAATGCTAGCTTTTACGGAATTTCCCAGTTTAAGGTCTTGATTACCGTAATCAGTACCATTAACTGGGTTTTTCATTGGAATTTCCTTTCAGGATTGATCATCGGGTGACAGTGACATAGTTTCACCATACCTTGGAAATGCGCGTTGAAGGCTGCGGCGAAAGCTATCCCAACGCGGGGATGCGCGCATTAGTGCTATGGCGGCTGC
>Ga0209787_1000035_pt1 | contig 49168 bp, 35 predicted proteins | sample WorMetLIZISLAND2_2_FD_187414 | JGI IMG/M metagenome (GOLD analysis project Ga0209787, IMG submission 187414) | Marine gutless worms symbiont microbial communities from Max Planck institute for Marine Microbiology, Germany - Olavius loisae LIZARD... ... | reverse complement strand
GAGCTAGTCATGTATATAATTCCCTAATTATTACACTACACTACATTACGATACAGCCATCTAAGTCCATAACCACTTATCATTTCGAAGAAAAAAGCTGCGTGAAAATTCAAACTGACGCACTACCTAAAATCAGCATCTGCAACGGCCGTCTGGTAGACCCGGTGAACAGGATTGACGCCGAGTGCAACCTGCACATTGCCGACGGGCGTGTTGCCTCCGTCGGCCAGGCACCAGCCTGGTTTCGCGCCGACCGTACCCTGGACGCGCGGGGCCTGATCGTCTGCCCCGGGCTAGTGGACTTGTGCGCCAGCTTGCGCGAACCGGGATATGAACACAAGGCTACCATCGCCAGTGAAACCGCAGCCGCAGCCGCAGCCGGCATTACTACCCTGTGTTGTCCGCCAGATACCCAGCCGGTCATCGATACCCCGGCGGTGGCTCGGCTCGTGGTCCGGACCGCTGAGCGTCACGGCCAGGCCCGGGTGATACCTGCAGGTGCCCTCACCCAGGGCCTGCGGGGCGAGCAGATCAGTGAGATGGCGGCGCTCAAGCATGCCGGATGTCCGGTCATGAGCCATGCTGATCGGCCTATTAAGAACACCCTGGTCCAGCGGCGGGCAATGGAGTACGCGACCACCTACGGCCTGATCGTCTTTCTGCGCCCGGAGGACAAACACCTGCGGGATGGGGGGTGTGTCCACGAGGGTCGGGTGGCTACCCGACTCGGGTTACCGGGCATCCCGGAAGCGGCGGAAACCGTCGCGTTGGCGCGGGATCTGGCCCTCGCGGAACAGACCGGGGCCGGCATCCATTTCCGCTGCTTGTCCACCGGTCGGGCTACCCGTATGCTCGCCGAGGCAATCCAACGCGGCATCCGGGCAAGCGCCGATGTGAGTGCCCATCAGCTCTTCCTGACCGAAGACGACATCGGGGCGTTCGACAGCAACTACCACGTCACACCGCCGCTGCGCACCGGCGAGGATCAAGCAGCCCTGCGTGCCGCCTTGGCCCGCGGTGATCTGGCCGCCGTCTGTTCGGATCACCACCCCCATGAGCAGGACGCCAAGCTGGCCCCATTCCCAGCCACCGCACCGGGTATCTCGGCTCTGGAGACCCTGCTTCCTCTGGTGCTGCGCCTAGTTACCGAACAGGTGACGGATCTACCAACCGCGCTGGCCCGGATCACCGTCGGACCGGCCCGAGTCCTGCAATTGCCCGTAGGTCGGCTCGATCCGGGACGGGTCGCCGATGTCTGCGCCTTCGATCCCAATGCGCGCTGGATACTGTCGGCGTCGACTTTGGTCAGTGCCGGTCACAATACCCCCTTTCTCGGCCGGGAACTTAAGGGACGGGTAGCCTGGACTCTGCTCGCCGGCCGCGTTGTGTTCCAACGCGGCTAAAACCAGTGGGGTCAGGCTCGATTGATTTACATTGGATCACCTACTGTGGATACCCTGAAATAGCGAAGCGTGGGAAACTCAGCACAAAATCATAAATCAATCGAGCCTGACCCCACTGGTTTTAGCCAACCCGCGACATGGCGCACGATCAGCGCCATCAACAGCTCCAGGTGGTCGACCCGGTCGTTCAGGGCCGGGATGTAGCCAAACTCCTTACCGCCAGCCGCCAGGAAGCGATCTCGATTCGTCACGGCGATCTCTCCCAGGGTTTCGAGGCAGTCGGTTGCAAAGCCGGGGCAGACGACATGGACCTTCCTCACGCCCTCGCGGCCCCAGGCCATCAGGATCTCCTCCGTGTAGGGCCGCAGCCACTCCTTACGCCCGACCTGGGACTGAAAAGCGAGCTGCCAACGCTGAGGGGCGAGCGCGAGAGCCCCGGCTGTCAAGCGCGCGGTCTTACGGCACTGGCAGCCGTAGGGATCGCCGCGCAGCAGGTACTCCTGCGGGATACCGTGGAAGGAGAACAATAGCCGGTCGGGTTCACCCTGTTCGTCCCAGTAGGTATGGATGCTGTGTGTCAATGCGGAGATGTAGCCCGGCTCGTCGTGGTACTGATTGATAAAGCGCAGCTCCGGTAACCGGCGCCAAGTCGAAAGTACGGCAGTAACCGCGTCAAAGCCGGAGGCCGTGGTGGTCGCCGAGTATTGGGGATAGAGGGGCAACACTAGGATGCGGCGGGCGTTCGCGTCGCGGAGCGCAGCCAGTGCCGAGGCGATTGAAGGGTTGCCGTAGCGCATCCCGAGCACCACCTGCACGGGTTCCAGCAGATGCTGGTCGAGCCGTTCCTGAAGGGCCCTGACCTGACGCCGGGCGATGACCAGCAGCGGTGAGCCCTCGGGCGTCCACAGCCCACGGTAGGATCGGGCGGAGCGTCGTGGGCGTAGGCGCAGTATGATACCGTGCAGAATCAGCCACCACAGGGTTCGCGGCAGCTCAATCACCCGCGGGTCGCTCAGGAATTCAGCCAAGTAGCGCCGCACCGCAGGCACCGTCGGGGCATCCGGCGTGCCTAGATTGATCAGGAGCACTCCCAACCCATGCGGCGTGCCGTGTCGGAACCCGGTTTCCTGCCTGGATTTCATGGGAGTAGGCCACTCAGGTCCGTTGCAGGCTGGAAATCTTATAACACATGAAAACAGTCGGTTGGAATCAGATACTAACAGGACTACTCCGCCAAATACCGAAGCAGTGATTGGAAGCGCTTCTGCCCTGCTTCGCCGAACAAGAGGTTCTGCTCACTGGACGCCGCCGAGAAGAGCTTGTCCCAATCGTCCGCAAACAGTTGTTCCCGCGCCAGCGGAAAGGCCTCGCGTTCCTCCAGGTCCAAATGCTCCCGCAAGGTCTTGACTAACTCGCGGCCCTGGACCTCCACCTGGTCACGCCGTAGGACCCCTTCGTGCATGATGCCTTCCAACGAGCGGCGAAAACGCTTATTGACTTGGCTGAGCTGCAGATGCTGGTTGCTCAACAGGTTCAGTACCGGATACTTATCTTCGCCACGCGCCCGGAGCCGGTTGAAGACGTCCTCTTCGCTCGGATAATGGATCTGATCGGCATAGCCTTCCATGTACTCTAGCAGCTCACACAGGAGCTCATAGTTCAGTTCGGCGCCCGCGTGGAACTGGTCTAACAGGTCATCGAGTAGATTGAGCACGCGGAAGAGGTGTCTGTGATCCCGAATGAGACGGTTAATCAGCTCGGCCATTGGTTCTCCTCTCCACAAAATCCATAGATGGGCATGGAACCGAAACACGACACCAATTATAATCTAATCTAGTACGACAGCCAAAACAAGCATTATTACAGACTTCTACAAGTGCCGAGGTTACCACACAGTAACCATTCAGCTCCCCGCTGACGATTCTATGACCACCAGACAGAAGCGGCAGCGTGCCGTTTGCCGGGATGGTACCTTCACCTTTCCTGATCGATCAAAGTCGGCTGCTCGCTCGTGCTGACATCCGGAGAAGAGAACGGTAGGGTTGGCCTTGGACGCTCGGTCACCTGCAGTGCTACAGCTCCACGTCCAACAATACGCGATAGGCTGCTTTCCCGCATCATCGCTCGGCCAACATAGGCCGCTAGGATGGTCCACCGGGTAACGGGTCGCCCCCTGTCTGAGTCTATGGACCGCGGTTCCGTAAGGCGAAGAGCACCCGGGTCGGTTGACCAGCAGGTGACAGTGATACTACCTGTTTCCGTCCCACTCCCGAGAGCAGAGCCGCTTCGTCCTCGTCCGTGAGATATCGCACGCGAAAGGGCAACTCATCAACCCGTCGGTAGCCAATCGGTGCAGACTTCCTCCTTCCAGTGGATGATCATCAAGGCATCCACCGTCAGGATCCGACCCCAAAACATTTCAGTAATACGGGTGTATCCCAGATACCCAGGGTTCGTCCCCAAGGATATTTTCTTCGATCACCAAAGATAAATTTTGGCCTAGCCAAAAGATTACCATCTCTCATAATTAAGTGATTTTTCCTAAAATTACTAATATGCGTAATAAAGCAGTTTACTGCTACACATCAAACGCAACCCAACCTTGTTCGCTCCCTTGCGGCAAAAATAGGCTCGCCAAATGTGTTCATATTCAAAAACTACTTTAGCAGCCAGTTCCCATACTATGGGTGGATGTGAATATATTTATATTTCGGAGGCTGTAGACATGACTAGATCCTGTTAACATTTAACTCTAACCGACTATTTTCAGGTGTTAAATAGCCCACCCGAGTAGTCCGCACAGTTGACCCTACGCTAACCTCTTGATTATTTCAGGGTCAGATGTACCGACTTTCTAAATGGCAATGCGACCTAAAACGAATGCGATTTGGATTTTCGGGAGCAAGAAGGCATTGGCGGAGGCGATGGGTATCCACCGAAGCCTGATCTCGAAGCTGCCGGACGAGCTTCCTACTAAATGCGGCAACCGGTCGACGGGCGCTGCGATCCAGTTAGGTCGGTGGTCCCGCAATAATGAGACCCACGGCGGGGTGGCCATCCCGGCTTGGACAAGGCAGGATAGCCGCAAAGCACAAGATGTCTGGGATCCGACCTCAATGACTACCTAGAACCCACATTAATAGAAAATCACCCACCGACCGTTTTACAATGGCATCCGATTATTACATATCTACCGGATAAGCAAGCGACCGGACGTGAGATAAACCTGAGCTTCGTTCGAAGCCAGCCTGCGTTCGTAATTGTTAGGTCCTGTGTGATTATACATTGAGGAAGAAGTTACCCTCTGTTGCATTGCAGGCAAGAGAGGTTATGCAGTTGCATGCCGTGGAAGGAGCGGAGGGAAAGGTAGTCAGGGAGCAAATCGGCAGTGTTCGAGCTGCTCGCCAGCTTGCTATGACCCCTGAATAAAGTCGTCACCCATCATGAACGCCCAACTCTACCAGAACGCCCAAACCACGTTGGCAATTCGTCTGGAATTACAGGTCCAGCTCCTGTCGGTCACCAACCAGGAGTTAGCGTAAGCCTACAACCTCAACCGCCACACGGCTGCGATATAGCGTCAACATGAGGGAACAGAAGTAGATGTAAGCCACTCCATCTTTATGACCTTGTTTCAATAACTCGGCTTCCACAGGAATCCAGCTGATATCATCCTTGACCGCCTCTTATGCAGCTCTGACCATGGTACCTATACCGTTGGGAAATCGGGTAACTGCACCGGATATTGCCCGTTTGAGATGGGGTTGCTGGAGTCCATAGTTGCCGTAAGTATACTGATCAGTGTAATTAGCTTTCCTTTGCCTTTTATTGCCAGTAGTTACATAGCGCACTACTATTAAGCAGATCTCCCTGCAACAGATGTGTGTCGAGTATCTGTGTTGCATTAATGGTGTTGGGTTACTCGTATATTCAGCGCCTAACTTAGTGGCATTGTAGTGGTATTGAATTGATACTGAATAGTATTGGTAAACAACCGGCTGTCATGCCGGGCATCTCACAGTGTCAGCCCCTTGACGCCGCGGGAGATGCCGGACGGTCCGGTCCGGACAACCTCGATGATGAGCCCTGCGGGTACGGCATCGATAAAGGCGTCCAGCTTCTCCGCGGCCCCAGTGAGCTCGACCACGAAGCTGACATCGGTGACGTCGATGATCTTGGCGCGGAAGATGTCCACCAAGCGTTTGAGCTCCTCGCGGTCCATCCGTTCGGCCCGGACCTTGACCATCATGAGCTCACGTTCGATATGGGATCCCTCAGAGAGGTCGAGCAACATGATGGTATCGATGAGCTTGTTGAGCTGCTTCTTGATCTGCTCAACGATGTCCTCGTTACCAATTGTGACCAGGGTCATACGTGACAGAGATGGATCGTCCGTGGGTGCCACCGTGAGGGACTCGATGTTGTAACCGCGGGCGGAGAATAGACCTGCGACTCGGGACAGGGCACCGGCTTCATTCTCCAGCAGGACGGAAATGATGTGTCTCATAATCAGGCCAGCTCCCGTTCCGGCGACAGGTGCATCTCATGGTGCCCCTTGCCTGCCGCAATCATCGGGTAGACGTTTTCCGTGGGATCCACGATGATGTCGAGGAACACGAAACGATCCTTCATGCCGAAGGCTTCTTGCATGGCACCTTCCAGATCATTAGGCTTCTCCACCCGCATCCCAACGTGCCCGAAACTCTCGGTAAGCTTCACGAAGTCCGGGAGGGCGTCCACATAGGAGTGGGAATAACGGCTCTCGTAGAAAAACTCCTGCCACTGACGCACCATACCCATGTAGCCGTTGTTGAGCATGATCACCTTGATCGGCAGCTCGTACTGCTTGCAGGTCGCCAACTCCTGGATGCACATGAGGATGCTCGCCTCGCCGGAGACGCAGGCCACCTGGGCCTCCGGGAAGGCGAGTTGCACCCCCATGGCTGCGGGCAAGCCGAAACCCATGGTCCCCAGCCCCCCGGAATTGATCCAACGACGCGGCCGGTCGAAGGGATAGAACTGGGCGGCGAACATCTGGTGCTGGCCCACGTCTGAGGTCAGATAGAGCTCACCCTTGGTGACTTGGTAGAGGATCTCTATTGCGAGCTGGGGCTTGATCTTGGCGCTGGTGCGATCATAGCTCAGGCACTTTATATCCCGCCATTGCTCGATCCGCGACCACCAGTCCGTCAGAATTTCGCGGTTCGGGCCACACCCGGATTCCTTAAGCAGGCGCAGCATATCCTCGAGCACGCTCGAGACAGGCCCGACGATGGGGATATCCACCCGCACGTTCTTGGAGATAGACGAGGGATCCACATCTACATGGATGATCTCGGCGTAGGGGCAGAAGAGCTCGATCTTGCCGGTGACCCGGTCGTCGAAGCGGGCACCGATGGCGACCAGGCAGTCGGTCTCATGCATCGCCATATTGGCCTCGTAAGTACCGTGCATGCCCAGCATGCCGATGAAGCGGCGATCAGTCATCGGATAGGCGCCCAGTCCCATGAGGGTGCTGGTAATCGGGAAGCCGGTCGCTCGGACCAGGTGCGCGAGCAGGTGCGAGGCATCGTTCAGGATCACCCCGCCGCCAGTATAGATGACGGGGCGTTTCGCCGCGAGCATGGCCATGACGGCTTTTTTGATCTGACCGGGATGTCCCTTGCTCGCGGGGTGATAGGAACGCATTCTGATTTCCCGCGGATATTCATATGGGATCTTGACGTTGGGATCTGTCGTATCTTTCGGAATATCCACCACCACCGGGCCGGGCCGACCCGAGGTAGCAATATGGAATGCCTTACGGATGGTCTCCGCCAGCTTGCGCACATCCTGGACCAGGAAGTTGTGCTTGACGCAGGGGCGGGTTATACCGACCGTGTCGACTTCCTGAAATGCATCACTGCCGATCACGGGCGTAGGTACTTGCCCGGTCAGGATCACCATCGGGACAGAGTCCATGTAGGCGGTGGCGATCCCGGTAACCGCGTTGGTGGCACCAGGACCCGAGGTGACCAAGCACACGCCGCACTTGCCGGTAGCGCGCGCATAGCCGTCGGCCGCATGGGCCGCCCCCTGCTCGTGCCGGACCAGGATATGCTTGACCTGGTCCTGCCTGAAGACAGCATCGTAAATGTGGAGAACCGCGCCTCCGGGATATCCGAAGACATATCCGACGCCTTCGTCGATCAAGGCCTGAACGACGATCTCGGCACCACTCAATTCCACCTCGGAGATCCTCCGTCGACCACGGACCCGCAGCCGACCCGCTAAATTTAAAGATGGTATTAGTAAACTAAGTTAAGCTACATGAGCCGAAGCTGCGGGGTCAAGGCATAGTCCTACCCACCAGGGAAATCGCTTCCAGCGGTCCTGAATAATATTGGCATTGTCTGGGAGACCAGACCTGCTGCGTTGCGACGCATAAAGGCGTATCGACCGACTGCGCTGGTCGTGTTGGCGTCTCAATGCAACCTACATCCATATGTCCCTCCCCACCCTGCGGGCCTGTATGCGCGGTCCTCGCTTCGGATGTAGGCTGAGCGAAGCCGTAGATACTCTATTCCCGAGCAAGTCCAATTTAGATGGCGATCAGCAAAAAGTTATGTGTGATGCATAGAGTTGGCTTAATCGGCAGCCGTTCCGGTCAGTGTGTAGAAGCGACGGCTTCGAAGGGTGTTCGGTTCTCAAGCATGGCGTGGAAGGCATGCAGCAGTTTACGCATCATGGCACAGATGGCCTGAAGCTTCTTGAATCCGCGTTTTTCGATGAGCTGAGGTAGTAGAGTAGGCCGTGAATTGGGATCATGGCGTACTGCATGCAGCGGTTGCCGGCTCTGGAGAGGCGGTTTTTTGTTGACACTGAAGCCGGACTGGAGCTGTGGCGGATCAAACCCGGCCATGGCGCTCCACTGCCTGGCCTGCATCTCCTCGGGATTCACCGAGAGTTGAATAGCGCGGGCGTCGGCGATGCCGGTGACGCTGATGAGCAGGTCCAAGGTGTCTTGGAGCGGCTCATTGGTGTCGATGAGAGCGCAGGTCTGTTGGCGCAGGTGTTCGAGCTTGGCGTCGAGTCGGGCGATGCTGTATTGCAGATCAGGGATCAGGAAGTCTGGAATCGTCGCGGTGAGTTGGGCGCCTGAGGCTGGTTTTTGGTCTGGGTTCGGAGCTCGTTGAAGGCGGCAATGGGGTGTGCACAGGCGCGGATGGTCAGAACTAGGGCATCCGGGCGTTGCCAGGGCTGGACGGGGCACGGGCATCGACAGCATCGGTCTTGATCGCCTCGGCGAAGCGTTTGGCGGCTTCGGGGTTGATCACCACCAAGTCCAGCCTAGCACCACCCGGGGCTGCAAGACCCGACTCACCCGAGTCTTGCGCAGGGCTCAGATCAGGGCCAGATGGGCGGTGTTCTTGAACTCACGGGGTATCCAGTTCACCCCTCGCGGTTGATCGCCATGGTCACGGTTTCATGGCTGACATCGATTCCGGTGCTCTTCATATTCAGGTTCCCAAATGGCTTGAATCGGTTAGGCTTATGACTTGGTTCCCTGACCCCGAACCCGTGTCGACCAACCTTGTGCATGCAGGCTCACGAGCTTAGCTCCCGGCCTCGGATACTCTTCGATATTGGCGAAGAGGGTGGAGAGCCAATCCATGGACAGGCTCAAAGCTTCAGGAGGGGGCGGTTTCCCCAGATACTCGCCATCACTTCCCTTTATACCTGAGCCTTGGTTTTCCTTCGGAAACAGAACATACAAAGATGCTGATGAGCGTGATAGGTCTTACAGGATGACACCACGAGGAGGCGCGAACCGCATCAATGGATAGCCTGTGTCCAACACCCGCCCTATCCTGATAACACAAACAGCGTTGAACGTGGCGTAACGCAACACGACGCCTACCAGGAATCACGAAAAACGCGAACGAACACGAAAAGATCCTTACCTGCAGATTTGCGGTCTAAAATACTCCACCATCGCTGGTAGCTGACCAGAGGACGACCTGCCCCGCTTGTGCCGGACTAGGCCTTTTTAGTATTTTGCTTAATCTTTTGCGGCCACTTCGAGTCGCGACTTGGCAAAGGGTAGAGGGACAAGGGGGATGAACATGCGCAGCCATTATTGTGGGGATTTGGACAGGCGTCACATCGGCGAGGAAGTTGGACTCTGCGGTTGGGTACACCGCCGGCGTGACCATGGTGGGGTGATATTCGTCGATCTGCGTGATCGGGAGGGCTTGGTCCAGGTAGTCTTCAATCCCGACCGGCCGGATATGTTCAGGCTCGCCGAGCAGATACGCAGCGAGTACGTGCTGCAGGTCCGGGGGTGGGTCAGGCCACGCCCGGAAGGGACGGAGAACCGGGATCTGGCAACCGGCGAGGTAGAAGTATTGGCCCTGGTGCTCGAGGTACTGAACGCCTCCGATACCCCACCCATCCAGCTCGACGAGTACGCCCAAGACATAGCCGAGGAGTTACGTCTGCGCTACCGCTACCTCGACCTGCGCCGACCGGAGATGCAGGGGCGTTTACGCACCCGGGCGCACGTAACTGGCGCCCTGCGTCACTTTCTCGACGGCCACGGCTTTCTAGATCTAGAAACCCCGATTCTCACCAAATCCACGCCCGAAGGTGCCCGCGACTATTTGGTACCCAGCCGCACCCATCCAGGCTGTTTCTTTGCCTTGCCACAATCGCCGCAGCTTTTCAAGCAGCTATTGATGATGTCTGGTATGGACCGCTACTACCAGATCGCCCGCTGCTTTCGGGACGAGGACCTGCGCGCGGACCGCCAGCCCGAGTTTACTCAACTCGATATTGAGGTCTCCTTTATGACCGAAGACGGCGTCATGGAACTCATGGAGGCTATGATTCGAGAGCTGTTCGACACGGTCCTGGGTATAGAGCTGCCCACTCCCTTCCCGCGCATCACCTACTCTGAAGCCATGCACCGCTACGGTTCTGATCGGCCGGACCTGCGCGTGTCGCTGGAGCTGGTAGACGTGGCCGACCTGATGCAGAAGGTTGATTTCAAGGTCTTCGCCGGACCCGCTAGAGACCCTGCAGGAAGAGTGGTAGCCATGCGTTTGCCGCGGGGCGGGGCGCTCAGCCGCAAGGAAATCGACGCCTACACCAAATATGTCGACATCTACGGCGCCAAGGGTCTGGCCTACATCAAGGTCAACCAGTGGACCGCACAGGGCCGCGAGGGACTCCAGTCGCCCATCCTCAAGTTTCTGCCGGACGCGGCGGTCGCGGGCATCATGGCCCGCACCGGGGCTGAGGACGGGGACCTAATCTTCTTCGGTGCCGACATGGCCAAGGTGGTTAACGAGTCCCTTGGTGCCCTGCGGGTCAAGCTGGGCCGGGACCAGGGGCTGCAGGAAGGAGACTGGCAGCCACTGTGGGTGGTGGATTTCCCTATGTTCGAGCATGACGGGCCCACCGGACGTTGGATGGCCCTGCATCACCCCTTCACCGCCCCCAAAGAGGACCAGATCAGGCTGCTTACGAGCGATCCGGGGGCCTGTCGGTCCCGGGCCTACGATTTGGTCATCAATGGCACCGAGATCGGCGGCGGCTCCATTCGTATCCACCGCGAGGCGGTGCAGCGGCAGGTCTTCGAGGTACTTGGTATCAGCGACCGAGCGGCGAACGAACGCTTCGGGTTTCTGCTCCAGGCTCTCAGGTTCGGTTGTCCACCCCACGGAGGCATCGCTTTCGGCCTGGATCGGTTGGTGATGTTGATAACGGGTGCGGGATCGATCCGTGATGTCATCGCCTTTCCCAAGACCCAGACTGCGGCCTGTCCGCTCACCTCCGCCCCCACCACGGCGAACTCGGTCCAGCTCAATGAGCTGGCGCTGCAGGTCCGCGCTCAGCCCTGATTCTCAGCCCCACAGTAGGCGATCTGCCGGTAGTGTACGGTGGGCAAAGGCGCGCCGCCGCGGCAGCGCCCGTGTCCAATGCGGAATCGTTTGAATCGCAAAGACACAAAGCATAGGACGTGGTGAGTCGCCAGATGCGAGACGCGTTCGGCGGATCGCTCGACTAGCTACCAGCTAGTTATAGGTAAGTTGGATACTAGATAACAGATGGCAACAGTTCGGTATTACAGTAGGGTAGAGAAGAGTCTTAAGCAAATCTCATGCATACGACTGTATTCGGATTTATACGCGGGTGGTCTGCGATCCCAAAGTATTCGACACGTCTCATCACTCCGATCACCACAGGCATAGGCCACGGCTCCGTCGGGTTCCTCTATTCAACGCAACCCAGATCCAAACTTTGGTGACTGTGCTGAAGACAAACGCGCATAATTCACCCACCTCCAACACTGGAGTCTGCCCGGGGTCAACGGAGTTCAGCAATGATTTCAAGGGGTAGTCTGATAGACTACACGCAACTCATCTGTTTTAGGGGAGAAGAAATGGTTCGCTTGAAATTGCATGGCGACCAATGGGAACGTATTCAGCACCCGTTGCCAGGCAAAGCGTCAGACCGTGGACGGAGCGTGGCCACGACAATCAATTGTTCGTAAAAGCGATCTTGTAGTTGGCCCGCTCAGGGTGTCACGTGGCGTGATCTTCCCGCAGAATTTGGAAACCGGAATAACGTATATCAGCGCTTCGCACGTTGGCAGAAGCGTGGTGTGTGGCCTAGAGTATTCGATTACGGAGTGAGCTAACTACCGCAATGTCGAAGTACCAATCAATCTGTTTGGCTCTTGCATGAAGCATGAAGATGCTGCTGACTCAATGTTACCGATAGTCAAGAGAATCTGCACTCGGCATCGAACCATGGGCCGCACGTGGTGGAGCCTTTCAAACCTCCCGATAGATTTCTCCACCCGTTTCCAGGAACTCGGCGGATTTCGCTTTCATCCCCTCCGCCACGGCGGTCTTTACGTCCTCAATCCGGTGGGACGCGGCAAAGTCGCGCACGTCTTGGGTGATCTTCATGGAACAGAAGTGAGGGCCGCACATGGAGCAGAAGTGGACAACCTTATGCGCCTGGTGGGACATGGTTCGGTCGTGGTACGCGCGAGCACGTTCTGGATCAAGGGATAGGTTGAACTGGTCTTCCCAACGGAACTCGAAGCGCGCCTTTGAGAGGGCATTATCCCGCAGCTGGGCGCCGGGGAGACCCTTGGCCAAGTCGGCACTGTGGGCTGCGATCTTGTAGGTGATGATACCGTCGCGCACATCTTCTCGGTCGGGTAGGCCCAGATGTTCCTTGGGGGTGACGTAGCAGAGCATGGCGGTGCCGTACCAGCCGATGTTGGCCGCCCCAATGCTGGAGGTAATGTGGTCGTAGGCAGGGGCGATATCGGTGACGAGGGGGCCGAGAGTATAGAAGGGAGCCTCAAAGCAGTTCTCAAGCTCCTTATCCATGTTCCCTTTGATCATATGCAGAGGGACATGACCCGGACCTTCGATCATGACCTGTACCTCGTGCTTCCAGGCGATCTTGGTCAGCTCGCCGAGGGTCTCTAACTCCGCGAACTGGGCCCGATCATTGGCATCCGCGATGGAGCCGGGGCGCAGGCCGTCACCCAGACTGAAGGTGACGTCATAGGTTTGCATGATCTCACAGATGTTTTCGAAATGGGTATAGAGAAAGCTTTCCTGGTGGTGGGCGAGGCACCACTTAGCCATAATGGAACCGCCGCGGGAGACGATGCCAGTGACCCGCTCCATGGTCAGGGACACGTGGCGCAGCAACACGCCGGCATGGATGGTGAAGTAATCCACGCCCTGTTCTGCCTGCTCGATGAGGGTGTCGCGGAACAGTTCCCAGGTCAGTTCCTCAGGCTTGCCGTCGACCTTCTCCAAGGCCTGATAGAGCGGTACGGTGCCGACGGGTACCGGGGCGTTGCGCAGGATCCACTCCCGCGTCTCGTGGATGTTCCGTCCGGTGGACAGGTCCATGAGGGTGTCACCGCCCCAGCGGGCGGACCAGACCATCTTTTCCACCTCCTCGGCGATGGATGAGGTTATGGCTGAATTGCCGATGTTAGTGTTGATTTTCACCCGGAAGTTGCGCCCGATAATCATAGGCTCCAGCTCCTGGTGATTAATGTTCGCGGGGATAATAGCGCGGCCGGCGGCTACCTCTGAACGAACGAATTCGGGGGTGATTCGCTCGGGCAGGTCGGCATCCCAGGACTGGCCGGGGTGTTGGCGCAGGAGCTTCTCGTAGCGCGAATCGGACCGCAACTGATCGAGCTGCATGCTTTCACGAATGGCGACGTACTCCATCTCCGGGGTGATCAGGCCCCGTCGTGCATAGTGCAGCTGGGAGACATTGGCACCCGCCTTGGCCCGGTGCGGGGCGCGGATATAGGCGAAGCCCAGGTGGGCGGTGCCGGGATCTTCCCGGCACCGGCGGCCGAACTCGGAGCTGGGTCCTGCCAGGGACTCGGTATCTCCCCGTTCCTCAATCCAAGCGGTGCGTACCTCGGGCAGACCAGTAAGCAGGTCGATGCGGGCGTTGGGGTCCGTGTAGGGTCCGGAGGTATCGTAGAGGTAAATCGGCGGGTTTTCTTCGATCCCCTGATTGGTACGGGTAGGGGTCTGGGTCACCTCGCGCATGGGCACGCGAATGTCGGGGCGCGAGCCTTCCACGTAGATCTTGCGCGAGGCGGGAAAGGACTTGGCAACCTGATCCGAGAGTTGGGCGGTCTTGGCGATGAATTCTTCGGGGATGGCATTCATGTCGTTGGTCTCTCCAGGGGACCGGAAAGGCCCGCGAGCGCAGGCAGGGTCTAGCTCATCAGGGCCCAGCTCCGTCGGCATCGGATTCGGATTCTAAGGTTGGTTACTCTACGCTTTACCTACCTAGCCTGACTGGAATGATGACCTGGATGATTCTTAAGCCGCAGAGGACGCTAGAGGACGCTGAGAAAACAATTAAGTAAAGATATTTCTCAATCAGGGTACAACGAGCAATCCTCAAGCACATCTGCATCTCTGCAGTTTTCCAGTCACCGGCTCTCAACGGCCGGCAGCCGGGACTGGTAACGGGAAGCACAACTCGTTCATCGAAAAGAATATGCCTCACCCTGCATGTGCCTATCAGAACGGATAGCGCAGTTATCGACCCTGGGCGAATGCTTTCGCTTGGCCTATCCAGTCGTCGCGCTTAATACGTCCTGAAAAGCGTATGATATTCTTTTCCAAACGTTCGATGTCATCATCTGAAAGGGCTGCAAGCTGCGCATAGCTGGAGATACCCGCCTCGTTCAGCTTCTTTGCCAAGGTTGGTCCGATACCACTGATTGCCGTCAAATCGTCTCGCTTCTGCGGCGCTTTGGGCAGTGACTTCGGCGTTACCTTTGCCCCCATCGGGGGCTTGGCGGCAACGGGTTTTGTTTCCGTTTTTTCTGTGGCGGCTAATGTAGGTCCGGGAGTGGATGGCGTCTCGGCAGGGGTGGCCGACAGGCGTTTTTGAACTCTTCCTACCAGGGATAATGCATAGAAGACCTTGATCGATTCCAGGATCCGCCCCAGATAGGTCACTGTTCCCTCGGACAGGCTGAGCGTATTTCGTTCCACCGTTCTCACGAAATCTTCCCACTCGGAATGGCCCCATACTCCCTTATGTTGTTTCACAAAGGTTACACTGTCGCTGACGATGGTTTTCACGGCCTTTTCCACACTTCCGGTTGCGGCAGCCGCCGTGTAGAACCGCTTCATAGCTTCCAGCAGATTACCCAAATTCGTCTGCATATCCCCAGAGAGATCGAACCCCTCCGACCGCAGATTGGACATAAAACCCATCCAGGCCGCATGGTCCCATAGGCCCTTTTTCGTTGTAACAAAATCAATTGCCAGCTTTAGCAGTTCTTCGAAGCTGGTCGTTTTCCCAGTTGTCATTGAACCCTCCTCAAAGTGGTAACCAGGATTCAAAGCCTGCCCGGCTTACCCGTTCGTAGCGAAAGATCAGGTGGTCAAAGGTAGCTTTCCCACTCGATTGAGGCACATCCCGGATCGATCTGACGAGATCGAACGGAAAATCTGACAGTCCCCTCGGTTTCATAATAGAACAGTCGTAAGTCAGACAGGCGCTCAGCTAGACCGTGATCGTCGATAGCTGCATAGGGGTACGTTTGCCGTCGATAACGACGATGCCGCTTTCGGTCACATGGTAGCGTTTTTTGTCTTCCTCAAGATCGTAGCCGATCATCGCACCTTCGGGAATGCGCACGTTTTTCTGCAGGATACAGCGGCACAGCTTAGCGTTGCGGCCGATGTCGCAATTGTCGAATATGACACAAGCATCGATCTCGGCTTTGGCATGCACATAGACGTTGCGACCCAGCACGGAATCTCTTACCTGCCCCCCCGAGACGATGCAGCCTCCGGAAATGACCGAATCGATGGCTTGTCCCCGACGATCCTCCTCGTCGAATGCGAACTTGGCCGGTGGATCGGGATAGCTGGCGGTGCGTAGCGGCCACTGCCGATTGAACAGATTGAGTTCCGGGGAGATGGCGCGGACATCCATGTTGGCCTCATAAAAGGCGTCGAGGGTGCCTACGTCGCGCCAGTAAGGGGTCTTGTTGGGATCCTCTCCCGGTATCGGATTGGTGTCGAAATTATAAGCGAACAACTCGGCCCGACCGATGGCCTTGGGCAGGATATCCCTACCGAAATCATGTGAGCTCTCAAGGTCGCGCTGGTCCTCCTCAATCATCTTTATCAGCATTTCAGTACTGAAGACATAGTTTCCCATGGAGGCGTAGACTCGATTCGGATCCCCGGGTATGGTCGGGGCATCGGCCTGCTTCTCATGAAAACTGACGATACGCCCACTGTTGGTCGTCTCGATCACGCCAAAGTCTTTGGCGAACTTTTTATCCGTAGGTAGCGCGGCAACCGTGGCATGGGCGCGTTTATGCTCGTGATACTCAATCATCGCACGGATATTCATGCGATAGATGTGATCTGCGCCGAATACGACGACGATATCGGGTCTCGATTGCTCGATGAGGTTGATGTTCTGGTGGATGGCATCGGCGGTCCCGCGATACCACTCCTTGCCTTCGGTGCGCATCTGGGCCGGTGCCGGAATCAGGAACTCGTTCTTCAGGAGGCCTCCGAACTGCCAGCCGTCGCTCAGGTGTTGCAACAGGGACTGACTACGGAACTGGATCAGCACATAAATGGAGTGAATCCCAGAGTTGATCAGGTTACTAAGCACAAAATCGACGATTCGGTACTTGCCGCCGAACGGGACCGCTGGTTTGGCGCGTTCCCGGGTCAATGGGTAAAGTCGCGTCCCCTCGCCCCCGGCGAGAACGAAGGCTAGAACCTTGAGTTGCATAGTGGTCCCCTGTGCTGGAATGTTGTTTGGAGCTGGAGCGGAAAAACCATGCGGGTGCTTGCATTTTTCGGCAAGGTTAGCCCTGTTGCAGGTGGCGGGCAAGGCCAAGCTGGCCCAGCGCGGATATTTGCGCCAAGTCTGGGTAGGAAATGCAGGGCTGAAAAGCTGTTGTTCATCGAACTTGCAGTATCTTATCCATGGCAGCCCGCACCCGAATTGCCGGGGTTGCGAAGCCGATACTCACACTGCCCCCCCCGCCGGGACCGATCATGGCCACATTGATGCCCACGATTCAGCCCCTCAAATCCACCAGCGGTCCACTTGGCCGAGGTTGATGGAAGCATTGGTCTGTATGAGACCACTGCTGTCGTCGCTGCCAACCCCCTGGCACCCCAATGCACTCACGATGCCGAACGTAACCGTTTGACCGATACCGAAGGGATTGCCAATGGCCAGCACGAAATCGCCTACCTCCAGATCGTTCGAGTCGCTGAATTGCAGGGCCTTGAGCTCGGAGGGGTACCGGCGAGATACGCAGTACTGCGATGTCGGCCTGGGAGTCGCTACCCACCAGTTGGGCCCGATGGTTGTGCCTGCTCTTGAGGGTAACGGTGATGGAGCGCGCATTTCTGATGACATGGCGGTTGGTGAGAACATAACAGCGACCCGAATCGAAGACAAACCCGGAGCCCATGCTCCGATGACGACTGGTATTCTGGTGCTCGGGAAACGGCCCGCCGAATTGCTTCAGAAAGCGGCGGAATCTTGGATCGCGGAAGAAAGGGTATTCCTTATACGGAGCCTGAGATTCCACCGAGATGCTAGCCACTGCCAACATGACCCGGCGCACCAGGAAGCAAATGTAGGATAGTCACTTCCGGGATACAAAATATTGCAGGCACCCGAGGAGCAGAGCCAGGAAAATGAACAGGTAGGCGGTAAGACGCGAACGGCACATCACAATAGGGCAGATAGAAGTGCAACCCCCCGCGGGGAGTTGTCTCCCGCGGTTCCGTCAGGTTGGATCTGGCTGGGAAAGGTGGCGATTTTTTGGAAAATGATATCCTTCCCCTTCCGATTCGGGAATACGAGTCCGATGACAAGAAATACAGATATTCAAAAAGGGCCTCTTTCATTTTCTTGGCGATAAGGCATTCAAACGGATTACTATCGCCGTCAGCTACGCCTCGATATTCACTCAGAATACAGTAGTATTTCTGTCTTTTCTCCATTTCGGAATCAACGATGGCGATCGGATACCCGTTCCTTAACAAAGGAAGGTTCATCACCAAGCGCGAGGTACGTCCATCTCCGTCGACATAGGGCTGGATATTGACTAACCCCTGACGCAGGGGTGCTGCCATTGATTCATGATTGTGTGCTAATCGTCATTCCAGGATATCCGCAGTATATGATCCAATATAAATCAATCAAATCTGACCCCGTTGATTTGAAGACAGCAACTTCTTATCCTGACCACCGCTTCAGATGAATCAGCAATAGGGAGACTGCTGTCGGGGTGACGCCAGGGATGCGGGCTGCCTGACCGATGGTCGCAGGTCGGACCCTGACCAGCTTCTCACGCACCTCTGCGGACAGGCCCCGAATGTGCTCGAAGTCGAAATCGGCGGGCAGGTGTAAGGCCTCTTGGGCCTGCTGGCGGTCGATTTCTTCGCGTTGGCGGCCAATGTAACCGGCGTATTTGCACCTGATCTCCAGCTGCTCCGCCGCCTTGGGATCTACCACACCTGGACCGAGTCCGGGCAAGCGCATGAGCGAATGGTAGGTTACCCCAGGTCTCGCGAGCAGATCCAGTACCCGGCTCTCGCGACGGAGCTTGTCGCCAAGGACCTCACGGAGCAGATCCTGGTCAAGGTCGTACGGATGCACCCAGGTATCCCACAACCGCGCGTGTTCACGTTCAATAGTCTCACGCTTGTGTTCGAAGGCCCGCCACTGCTCGTCTCCCACCAAGCCCAAGCGGCGGCCGGTTTCGGTCAGGCGCAGGTCGGCGTTGTCCTCACGTAGGAATAGTCGGTATTCAGCCCGGCTGGTGAACATGCGGTAGGGCTCGTTGGTGCCTTTGATAATCAGGTCATCCACCAGCACGCCTAGGTAGGCTTGGTCCCGACGGGGGCACCAGGGCTCATCGCCCCGGACCTGTAAGGCTGCGTTGAGTCCGGCAAGCAGACCCTGGGCCGCTGCTTCTTCATAGCCGGTGGTGCCGTTGATCTGACCGGCAAAAAAGAGCCCCGGGATAAAACGGGTCTGGAGCAAGCACTCGAGGTCCCTGGGGTCGAAGAAGTCGTATTCGATCGCATAGCCGGGGCGGGTGATACGGGCCTGCTCGAAGCCGCGCATGGAGCGAACCAAGTCCTGCTGCACGTCGAAGGGCAGGCTGGTGGATATGCCGTTAGGGTAGACCTCACGAGTCTGCAATCCCTCGGGCTCGATGAATATCTGGTGCGAATCCTTGTCAGCGAAACGTACCACCTTGTCTTCGATCGAAGGACAGTAGCGTGGTCCGACCCCCTCGATTACCCCGGTAAACATGGGCGAGCGTGACAGGCCCGCGCGGATGATTTCATGGGTACGGGCGTTGGTACAGGCGATATGGCAGCTCACCTGACGCGGGTGGTCCTGCGCTTGGCCGAGAAAGGAGAAGACGGGTACGGGATCATCGCCGGGCTGCTCCCGGAGCACCGAATAGTCGATGCTGCGCCCATCGATACGTGGGGGGGTCCCAGTCTTGAGTCGCTCAACCCGGAAAGGAAACTCGCGCAACCGACGGGCAAGGGTATTGGCAGGCGGATCTCCGGCGCGTCCGCCTTCATAACTCGTAAGGCCGACGTGTATGCGGCCCCCGAGAAAGGTCCCGACCGTCAACACCACGGCAGGGGCCCAAAAGGTTAGGCCCATCTGGGTGAGAACACCTGCAATCCGCCCATCTTCCAACAACAAGTCGTCCACTGCCTGCTGGAACAGGTCCAGGCCCTCCTGACATTCGATCGCCCGCCGTACCGCCGCCCTGTAAAGCATACGATCGGCCTGGGCGCGGGTTGCATGCACAGCGCGACCTTTGCGAGCATTAAGGATACGGAACTGAATACCTGCCAGGTCGGTCGCACGGGCCATCAGTCCACCGAGGGCATCGATCTCCTTGACCAGATGGCCCTTGCCGATACCTCCGATAGCCGGGTTGCAACTCATCTGGCCGATCGTCTCGATATTATGGGTAAGCAACAGGGTACGCGCCCCGAGTTGCGCCGCGGCGAGGGCTGCTTCCGTCCCCGCATGCCCGCCGCCAACTACAATGACATCATAGGTTTCTGCCGCTAACATGTTTTACTGAGTACTTTCATCAAATAGGTCTAAACATAGTGAGCATTGTTCCGTAGCAGATCGGCATACCATTAAGACCGTACCCTCCAGTAATTTAAGGTTGCATAACTGTGCGACCTAATGATTCATCTCCCCACTTTCTTGCCATCCCCGGCACTTGGGTTTCGGCAATCCCTGCCGGAATGACGAGGTCGGGGCTGAACGAGCTGTGCGGGGAAGAAAAAGAACCAAATAGACGTCACCACTTAAAATTTATCCACTACCCAGCTACTTACTTACCGATACAGAAGCCGGAGAAAATCCGGTCCAGCAGATCGTCCGGGGTAAACTCTCCCGTAATCTCTCCAAGAGCCCGCTGGGCTTGACGTAAATCCTCTGCCACCAATTCCACGGCAGGAGCCTGACCCAGCAAATTCAGAGCGGAATCCAGACAAACCAACGTCCGATCTAAGACAACCAGATGACGCCTTCGGGCCATAAACATGCCCTCGGTGGATGCCGAAAAACCACAGACCGCCTTGAGATGCTCACGTAGGGCATCCACCCCAACACCCGTAAGGGTGGAGATTGCGACTTCCGGTCCTGAGGACTTATGCGTAAGACCCGCAGGGGCCCCGGTCAGGTCGATCTTATTACGTACATAGGTAAGGGGAACATGGGACGGCAACATATTCATATCGAAGTCCGTATGGTCCGGTTCGGACTGCTCATCAAAGACCCAGAGAATATGATCGGCCTGCTCGATTTGTTCACGGGCGCGGCGGATACCTTCTTGTTCAATGGTATTCTGTGCGGGGCGCAAGCCAGCGGTATCAATAATGTGTAGGGGCATACCCTCGATCTGGATCTGCCGACGCAGCAGATCTCGGGTGGTACCGGGGATATCGGTAACAATCGCGGCATCGACTCCGGCAAGGACATTGAGTAGGCTCGATTTACCGGCATTAGGGAAACCTGCGATGACCAGATCGAGTCCTTCACGGATCAGGTGGCCCTTATGGGCATTGGCTAGTAAATCTTTCGTATCACAGATCAGGTCGTGTAGATCGGCTTCGACCTGTGAATTGGCGATAAAGTCGATCTCTTCATCAGGAAAGTCGATGGTCGCTTCCACATAAGTGCGTAGTCGGACGATTCCCTCAAGTAGATCCCCGACCCGACGTGAAAGCTCTCCCTGTAGGGTACGACCAGCCAACCTCGCGGCCACCTCGGTGGTGCTCCCGATCAGGTCTGCTACAGCCTCTGCCTGGGCCAAATCGAGCTTGCCGTTCAGGAATGCCCGTTCGCTGAATTCACCGGGGCGGGCCAAGCGGGCACCCAGCTCCAGGGTACGCCGTAGGAGTAGATCCAAGATGACTGGGCCTCCGTGTCCCTGTAACTCCAGGACATCCTCGCCGGTAAAAGATCCAGGGGCAGGAAAGAACAGGGCGATACCCTGGTCGATAGTCTCACCGTCCTGGGCACGAAAATCGGCTAAGCTTGCAAAGCGCGGTCTAGGCACGCGACCAATCAGGCCCTTAGCTACAGCCGGGGTCAGGGGCCCGGATATACGTATAATACCGACACCGCCAATGCCCGACGGGGTAGCGACAGCCGCTATGGTCTCCGATGTCACCATGGTGACTATCGCTTTGCATCACTGGCAGTAAAAGGCAGAGCGATAAAGGAGCGATGCTTTCTGCTATCTTTGTATCCCACTGCTTCCCAATGGGGAAAATAACTTCCCATTGAGTGGTAGTATGATTTGTATCTGCTCTTTCAAAGTCACTACACCAACACGTTGCGAGGGAAACCCAACTTAGTCAGAGAATTTCTGATGTCGCGCGAGTTCTTCTGCCAGGTTTTGTTGCCTTTCAACATCAACTCGGGCCGTAACATGACTTGTCTCCAATCGCAAACTTAATGGCATTTTTAAAAATACGGTTGCCGCCTACAGTATATCTAAATAATCAATGGCTTAGAGCCGCCTGCTTGGTAAAAATGCCTACTTTTCAAGGTACAATCCTCGCTGGTATTACTGCATACAGTTTGACATATCTCTTTACTCCTCATAGAGGGGAAAAGACTGCACGCTCCAAGGCGCAATTACTTAAACTCCAAGTTTTTGCCATCCATAGTATCTGGATCCCGGTAACCCATGCCGACATGACAAAGTAGAGGCTGGCAGACTTCACCACTTAAAATCCAGCTACTACCCACTGGGAAATGGCAGTTAACAATAGTAAGGACCCCATTTCAGGCCCTTGCCTTGGCTGCTGCTTTCTCGACATTACGTGTAATGTACCACTGCTGGGCAATGGACAGAATATTATTGACTACCCAGTAAAGTACAAGTCCTGCGGGAAAAAAGGCGAAGAAGATCGTGAAAACGAAAGGGAGGCTCATCATTACCTTAGCCTGGATCGGGTCCGGGGGGGTCGGATTGAGCTTCTGCTGAACGAACATGGAGACCCCCATAACCAGGGGTAACACGAAGTAGGGGTCAGGACCGGATAGGTTATTGATCCAGAGTGCAAAGGGTGCATGTCTGAGCTCAACGCTCTCCAGCAAAACCCAATAGAGGGCTATGAATACGGGGATCTGTACCAAGATCGGCAAGCAACCCCCCAGGGGATTGATCTTCTCCTTCTTATAAAGTTCCATCATGGCCTGATTCAGGCGCTGCTTGTCGTCTCCACATCGGTCTTTGATGGCCTGCATCCGCGGCATTATCTTGCGCAGGTTGGCCATGGATCTATAGCTGGTTTCGGACAGCTTGTAGAAGGCTGCCTTGATCAGGATAGTGAGGATAACGATGGCCCAGCCCCAGTTACCGACCACTGCGTGAATCTTGCTGAGCAACCAGTAGATGGGTTGGGCCAGGACGGTCAGCCAACCATAGTCGACCGCAAGCTCCAACCCGGGTGCGATGGACGCCAGGGTATCCTGCAACTTGGGTCCCACAAAGAACCGGTTCTCGAAGTTGTGGGTAACGCCGGGAGGCAACGTCACAGGCTCGGAGTATTTACCGATGATATAGCGGGACCCATTGAGGACATTAGTGTAAAAGGTCTCTACAATGCCACCGGGCGCGATCCAGGCCGACATGAAGTAGTGCTGGATCATCGCAATCCAGCCATCGGAGATGACACGCTGCAGCTTCTTGTCCCGCATGTTACCAAAGGACTCCTTGGTATATTTATCCTCCGGGCTGTAGTACACACCTCCCGTATAGGTATGGAGGAACTGAGAGGCGTTAGGGTCAACCAGCTCGGTCCTTTGGAGTTGCTCATAGGAACGGATCGCCAGCGATGAACCGGTATTATTGGTCACAACCTGCGTAAGTTGGATCACATAGCTGCCCCGTTGGAATTTATAACGCTTCCTTACCTTGACCCCGGAGAGGTGAGTCCAGAGAAATTCAACAACCAGTTCATTCTCGTTTGGCCCGAGGACAAAGCGGTCGCGAGCGCTGGAAAAGGTTGCCTGGTGGGTCGGTAACTGTCCCGGCTCACCCCCAAGGAGCCCGGATTGGGCGATGAACATGTTCGGCGGACTCGGCTTAAGCAGCCGGAACCTAGTTCCCGAATCCTCCGCCACCACAGCGTAATCCTTCAACCAAGCGCTAGCAATGGTGGCACCCCGCCGCGATAACTCCAACTCTAATAAGTCGGTTTCTACGCGAACGAGATATTCCTTCCCCGCCGTTTGCACGGACGGGATGGGCGTAGCAGCCACGGTCGGCACAGGCACATCCGGTACCTCCGAGACGTCTGGGGTACCATCCGACTCAGAGGTCTTCTGGGTAAGGACAGGAGGTTGCAGTACGGTGTCAGGCTGGACAACAGGGCGCCCATAGTCTCTCATCCAGGCCTGATAGATCAGCAGCAGGACAACGGCAAGGGCAAAGAACAACAGGAAACGCAGATTAACCATTAGGAGGTATCGTCGGATGTCCCCGGGACCGGATCATATCCACCTGGATGCCAGGGATGACACCGTAGGAGGCGCTGCAAGGCAAACCTAGTACCCCACACCGCCCCATGGGTCTCAATCGCCTCGATAGCATAATGGGAGCAGCTCGGATAGAAGCGACAATGGTTTCCGAGCAATGGACTAATCAAGTATTGGTAACCACGGAGGAAACCAACTAACAGGTTACGCATAATCGTTCCCGAACCCGCTTCCAGTGTGCAACCAGGGAGGAGGAAAGCCGACCGTTCGGCAAGGTTACGGCATAACGATGAGAAACTACTAGCAGGTCACTGCCCTGCAAGTAATGGCGATGCTGACGAAAGCTTTCGCGCACGACGCGCTTCAGGCGGCTCCGGTCAATAGCCCGCCGCGCATACCTCTTCGAGATCGCAAGCCCCAGCCGTGCCGACTCACGACCGTTGCGCCGAGCGAAAACTGCAAAGCAGGAATCGGTCGAGGTTGCTGTCTGGGCAGACAGACTCCGAAAATCCCCTGATCGCTTCAGGCGCGCCTGCTGCGGAAAGCGCGTATCGCCAGGACCCGCTTGGGTGACCTGGTGATTAGGCCGAGAGACGCGCACGCCCCTTCGCACGACGCGCCGCCAGCACCTTACGCCCATCACGAGTGGACATACGCGCGCGAAAGCCGTGGGTCCGGGCACGTTTCAGCCGGCTCGGCTGGAAGGTTCTTTTCATCTGTCAATTCCTAAGGAGCGTAGCGCCTGCTCGCCGCTAACAATCTAATTTGAAGAAATGAGTTGAATTATATTTTCTCGGCAGCCGTGAGGTCAATGACAAGTCTTGTCCAACAGAAAGTTGAGTCCGAACCGGATGCAATTGTTCGGGCTATCAGCGACAATGAGTAGGTCCAACCGATCAACGAGGCCAAACCTCAACCCTCCAAAACCAGCTTCGAGTTAGCATTTCGTAAATAGACGTGGACCCTTAACCCCCCAGATACGGCCTTCCATGCAAGCGTTTCTCCCCAGCTTATTCTTCCTATTTGTTTATGCCCCCATGCTTATAGCTGACTGGGACCAGCCCTTCATCGACGAGGCGGGATCACCGGCACCCCGTAGCATCGTGGACAAGGATAGGGGTTGGAAGGAAGGAGCCACGAGCCTGCCGCCGTGGCCGAACGACAAGGACTTGGTCGAGTTCAGCGTGGATGATCCCGAATCTCGGTTTCGTTACTATATCGACGGCAAACACCTCTCGATAGGTACAGACGGGGCGGTACGCCACACCTTGGTCGTGGAGTCCCGAAGCGGCGTTCGCAACTTGTCCTTCGAAGGCCTGCGCTGTACGCCGAGCGGCGTTTTCAAGCTCTATGCGTACGGCAACAATGGTCGTTTTGAGGCGGTCGAGAGCGATTGGATCTCCATCCAGAGACGTCGCCACGACAAGCTTCACCGCAATCTGCACAAACATATCCTCTGCATCCCACGGGGATTCGGGCCGCGTTCCAGGCGGGACATGATCCACGCCATGCGGACCCGCACCCCGGATAAAGCAAGCACTGGTTTCCTGCCCGATTAAGGCGCACCGAGCGATCCGTAACTCCGAAAAGGTATGATAGGGACGGAAAAAACTACGAATCGCGCAGATCAATTTTCGCGTGGACTCGCACGATTTGATCCAGTTCCCCGCTCCAGAGACTGTGAAAGTATTCGCTTTTCCTGATGGATAACCCATTATTCGCATTGAAAGGGCTCACGCCTTTTTCCCGCATCCGCCCCGAGCAGGTCGAACCTGCCATTGATGACATACTCGCCGCGTGCCGGGCACAGATCAAGGAGTTGACGGGCCGCGTGGAGCTACCTACCTGGGAGGACTTCGTTGAGCCCCTGGAAGAAGCCAACGACAGGCTCGAACGGACCTGGTCGCCGGTCAGTCATCTCAATTCGGTCATGAACAGCAAGGCGTTGCGGACCGCATATAACGCCTGCCTACCCAAGCTCAGCGAGTACAACACCGAAGTCGGCCAGAACCAGGCCCTGTTCGAAGGCTTCCGGACCGTTGCCAGGCAGGAGCGCCTGAACGCCTCCCAGCACAAATTGTTGGAGAACGCGCTGCGCGACTTTCGTCTCTCCGGTGTGGATCTAGCGGCGGACAAGCAGGCGCGCTACAAGACGATCAGCAGAGAGCTCGCCGAGCTCACCAGCAGGTATGAGGAGAACCTGCTCGACGCCACCAACGCCTGGAGCAGGCAGATCATGAACCCGTCCGCCCTGGCCGGGTTGCCCGCTTCAGCCCTGGCCCTTGCAAAACAGACAGCCACTGATCGGGATGAAGAGGGCTGGGTCCTGACCCTGGATTTACCCTCTTACCTCCCTGTCATGACCTACGCGGACGACCGCAGGCTCCGCCGTGAAGTCTATGAAGCCTATTGCACCCGGGCCTCGGACCAGGGACCGCACGCCGGCAAGTGGGACAATACCGAGGTCATGGACCGCATCCTCGCGCTGCGTCATGAATTGGCGGTATTGTTGGACTTTGAAAACTACGCCCAGCGCTCACTGGTCACTAAGATGGCTCGTTCCACCGAGGCGGTCATGCGCTTCTTGAACGACCTAGCGCAACGGTCCGTAGCTCAGGCCCGCCGCGAGCTGGAAGCATTGGCGCAGTTCGCGGAAGAAGGGTACGGATGCGAGGATCTCAAACCCTGGGACCTCGCCTATTATTCGGAAAAGCTGCGCCAGCACCGGTACCGGATCACCGCGGAGGAGTTGCGCCCCTATTTTCCCCTCCCACGCGTGCTCGCAGGCATGTTCACAGTGGTGGGGCGGCTGTTCGATATCCGTATACGGGAGGTGGAAGGCGTCGAGACCTGGCACCCGGACGTGCGATTCTTCGAGATCCAGGACGGCAGCGGCGAGCTGCGGGGGAAATTCTATCTCGACCCCTTTGCCCGCAGCAAGAAATGCGGGGGCGCCTGGATGGCTGTGTGCATAAGTCGCTTCCACACAAACCGTCGCAACCGGATTCCCGTTGCCTACCTGGTATGCAATTTCACGCCTCCGGTGGGAGATCTTCCATCCCTGCTCACCCATGATGAGGTCGAGACCCTGTTTCACGAGTTTGGCCATGGCTTGCACCATCTATTGACAAAGGTCGATTATCCGGCGGTGGCAGGCATCAATGGCGTACCCTGGGATGCGGTAGAGCTGCCGAGTCAGCTGCTGGAAAACTGGTGTTGGGAACCCGAATCCCTGGCTCTGATATCGGGTCACGTGGATACGGGAGAATCCATCCCCGAAATCTTGTACCAACGCTTGCGGGCGGCAAAAAAATTCCAGTCCGCCATGCAGCTGGTACGCCAGCTCGAGTTTGCCATCTTTGACTTTCGCCTCCACCTGGAGTACGAACCATGGCGGGGCGGGCGCATCTACGAGATCCTTGATCAGGTGCGCGATCAGGTAGCCGTAATGAAGCCGCCGGGTTTCAACCGCTTTGCCCATGGCTTCTCTCATATCTTCTCCGGGGGTTATGGAGCAGGGTACTACAGCTACAAGTGGGCGGAGGTTTTGTCCGCGGACGCCTTCTCCCTGTTCGAGGAACGCGGACTTTTCGACCAGAATACGGGGCTCGCTTTTCGCAAGACCATTCTGGAGCAAGGCGGATCCTGCAATGCCATGGATCTCTACGTGGGCTTCCGAGGACGCGAGCCAACCATCGACGCCCTGCTGCGGCACGCGGGCATTGCGGCTTAGGAAACAGAACCGCAAAGGCGCAAAGGATAGTCGGTGGAACTGAGTAAAAGACCAAGTTTGCCCCGACGCTAGGTAAGGATCTTTCCCCTCCAGGCAACACCAAATCATTCAAGATCGCTTTTAACCAGTACAGATTCCAGGTTGAGATCCGAACATCCGGCATGGATCTTTACCAATCGCCAACAGGCACATAGCACACATCAGGAGATCACCATCATGACACATGAACTGCCTGCACTCCCATACGACAAGAAAGCCCTGGAGCCCGTCATCTCCCAGGAAACCATCGAGTATCACTACGGCAAGCACCACCAGACCTATGTCACCAACCTCAACAAGCTGGTGCCCGGCACCGAATTTAGGGGCAAAAGCCTGGAAGAAATCATCATGAAATCCTCCGGCGGTATATTCAACAACGCCGCGCAGGTGTGGAACCATACCTTCTACTGGAACTGCCTGAGCCCCAACGGCAGTGGTGAGCCCTCCTCCGGTGCCCTGGCCGATGCCATCAACTCCAAATTCGGTTCTTTCGACGGATTCAAGCAGCAATTCACCCAGTCTGCTACCACCAACTTCGGCTCCGGTTGGACTTGGCTGGTGAAGGGCAAGGATGGCTCTCTGGAGATCGTCAATACCTCTAACGCCGACACCCCCATGACCCAGGGCAAAACCGCTCTGTTGACGGTCGATGTCTGGGAGCATGCCTACTATATCGATTACCGCAATGCCCGCCCCAAGTATCTGGAGGAAATCTGGAAGATTATCAGCTGGCATTTCGTGGCGACCAGGTATACTAGCTGACACGGCCGGCCGATTGCAGGGCACCTTGAAAACGCCAAGGTGCCTTGAACCCATGAGGGCCTAACCTCCGGCCTACGGCTTCAAAGTCCGGATTCGTCCATCCAGTGCTTGGCCAGCTTCTTGGGATGAAGGGGGTAGAGACCGCCGGTGGCTCTCCAACCCTCCGGTTGATGATAGACCGCACATCAGATAGATTTCGCGTCCCCGCTCTGGGTTAGGCTTAAGCCGCAAGACCATCTCTACATCTTGGGTTGCGGTATCCGCATCTGACCGTGGTGGTTTCGGTGCGGCTACGACTCGAATCACCGCCACGACCATGACGCAGGCAAACAGGATGCCGAAATACCAAGGTCATGAGTTTTGACGGGTCCATGGATCCGTGGACCCGTATCCCGCAGTAGAGAAGGTTCGGGCTCGTTTTGCCGGTGCGTTGCCGGGTGTTCCAGCCCTAATCGATCAGGTCCATTGAGATATCCCATATCAAGCCCTTCCCGCGGTCGCGTATTGTCGCGGACAACCGTTCAAATTACTTAAGGAATTCGAAGGTATCAGATAAAAAATGTGTCATCTCGCTGCACCCTTGACATCCCTGGCCCTAGATTCCGGCAATCCTGCCGGAATGACGAGGTGGTGGGAGCTGAACGGTTACGGGTCTTCAGTGCGCTTCCTCCCAATTTTTTCCTATCCCTAGGTCAACTACCAACGGCACCCGCAGTTCCACCGCTGCTTCCATCTCCCTGCGGATACGTTTCCCCACGGCTTCCACCGCTTCTTCCGCTACTTCGAACACCAGCTCGTCGTGGACCTGCATGATCATCCGTACCACGGGTGGCTCGCCCTGGATCCAGCGGTCCACCGCAATCATGGCCTGCTTGATGATGTCCGCGGCCGTTCCCTGCATGGGGGCATTGATGGCGGTACGTTCGGCACCCACCCGGCGGCCCTGGTTGCTGTGGTCGATATCGGTCAGATAGATCCGGCGACCGAACAGGGTATCGACGTATTTGTCCCTACGCCCTTGCTCGCGGACATTCTCCATGAATTCCTTTACCTTCGGATAGCGCCGGAAGTAGAGGTTCACATACTCCTGGGCTGCTTGGCGCTCAACGCCGAGCTGGCGGGCCAGCCCAAATGCGGACATCCCATAGATGAGCCCGAAATTGATGGCCTTGGCGGAACGGCGTTGGTCGTCGGAAACCTGCTGGGGGGACACGCCCCAAACCTCCGAGGCGGTGGCCCGATGGATGTCCAAGCCCGCGGCGAAGGCGGCCAACAGACGTTCATCGCCGGAGAGATGGGCCATGATGCGCAGCTCGATCTGGGAGTAGTCCGCTGCCAGCATGCAACAGCCGGGCGCGGTGATAAAAGCACGGCGGATACGCCGCCCATCCTCGCTGCGGATCGGGATGTTCTGCAGGTTAGGGTTGGAAGAGGAGAGGCGGCCAGTGGCGGCTACCGCCTGATGATAGCTGGTATGCACCCGGCCAGTGCGCGGGTTGACCATCCGTGGCAGCTTGTCGGTGTAGGCGGACTTGAGCCTGGCCAACCCCCGATATTCCAGGATGAGTCGCGGCAGCTCGTGTCCTTGCTCGGAGAGTTGTTGGAGCACGGACTCGGAGGTCGATGGGACCCCCTTGGGGGTCTTAGCGATGACCGGAAGCCCCTGTTCCTGAAAGAAGATTTCTCCGATCTGCTTGGGGGAGCCTAGGTTGAATTTGCGTCTCGCTGCATCAAAGGCTGCCTGCTCCAGATCCTGCATACGTGTCGCCAAGTCGGCGCTCTGAGCGGCGAGCAGATCCGTATCGATGCCCACGCCGTTGCGTTCCATATGCGAGAGCACCGGTATGAGGGGCATCTCGATCTCCCGGTACAGATTCAACAAGGATGGTTCCGCCTGCAGCCGGGGAAACAGTTCCCGATGCAGGCGGAGGGTGACGTCTGCATCCTCGGCAGCATAGGGACCGGCTTGCTCCAGCGGGATCTGATTGAAACTGAGCTGCTTGGCACCCCTGCCTGCGATATCCTCGAAATGGACAGTTTCCTGCTCCAGGTATTTCTTCGCCAGGAAATCCATGTCGTGGCGGGTAGCGGTACTGGCCAGCACATAGGATTCCAGCATGGTGTCTTGGGCGATTCCTGCCAAGCGAATGCCGTGGTTAGCCAGCACGCTCATGTCATACTTGAGATTCTGGCCCAGCTTAGGCCGGTCCGGGTCCTCCAACAGGGGTCTCAGGCGCTCCAGTACCCAGTCCCGATCAAGCTGTTCAGGTACCCCCGGATAGTCGTGGGCCACCGGAACATAGGCCGCCCGGTGCGGCTCGATGGCGAAGGACAGACCTACGAGCGAGGCCTGCATATAATCCAGGCTGGTCGTCTCGGTATCGACAGCGAAAAGATCCGCAGATTCTAGGCGTTTAAGCCAAGCCTCGAGGGTTTGTTTCGAGCATAGGATCTCATACGCGTTGCCCGCTGTCGGCTCTGCGACCGGACGCCGCCTGGACTCGAAGCGCTCGTACCAGCCGTGCAGGCGGCCCAGATCGGAAGGAGTAGGCTCCAGATCCCAGGGTCCCAGGTCCAAGGGGACGTCCAGCTTGAGGGTAACCAGTGTCCGCGCGCGGGGTAGCCAATCGATGCTTTCACGCAGGCCCTCCCTGATCTTGCCCTTGATCTTGTCCGCGTTCTCGATCACTCCGTCCAAGCTACCGAACTCATCGATCCACTTGGCCGCCGTCTTGGGTCCGCACTTGGGCACACCGGGGATATTATCGACACTGTCCCCCGTTAGGCTCAGGTAGTCCACGATACGCTCCGGCGGGACGCCGAATTTGGTAATGACACCCGCCCGGTCGAGCAAAGTGTCGGTCATAGTGTTGATTAAGGTGATGTGGTCGTTGACCAACTGGGCCATATCCTTGTCCCCGGTAGCGATCAGGGTATCCAGATGCTCGGCCGCGGCCTGTGTGGCGAGGGTGCCGATGACATCGTCCGCCTCTACCTCGGGGACCACCAGCAGCGGTAGACCCATGGCGTGGATGGTCTCGTAGAGGGGCATGATCTGCTCGCGCAGATCTTCCGGCATGGGTGGCCGGTTGGCCTTGTACCCAGGAAAGATCGCGTTCCGAAAGGTCTTACCGGCGGCATCAAATACCACCGCCATGTATCGGGGCCGGTAGTTCGCGCTGAGCTTTCGCAGCATGTTGAGCACACCAATCGCCGCGCCGGTGGCCTCCCCTTTCGAGTTGACGAGCTTGGGGAGGGCATGATAGGCACGGAACAGGTAGGACGATCCGTCGATGAGGATGAAAGGATAGTGCTTGACCATAAGTCATACTGGTCCGTATCCATTCTCCGAACGGTACCAAGAAAAATCCTTCCTGGCGGTCGATTACGAGAAATTTCAGGTATTAAGATTGCCCATGGCGTCCTGCGGAGGTAGTGGCCAATTCCCAATATCAGAAAACTAACGAGTTAAGTTAAACTTTAAATTATACCTCGCAGATCCAGGTTGTCGATTGAGAAAGAATACCCCCTAGCAGCAACTCACGCCCTAAGCCCGTCCGTTGTCCTGCTCCACCGCGTGCAACAGGCGCTCGTAGATCTCCGGGAAGGAATAAGCGACCCGGTTCCAGGAGGGGATCAACTTGGCCTCTTGAGGCCCCTTGCTCTGTTCCCAGGCATCCCAGAGAAAGCCGCGGAAATAGCCGACGGCGGATTCTTCCCCGTACAAATCGAAGGCTAGCGTATTGACATCCGCGTCGTAGCTGTACTTACGGACGTACCTCAGCGCGGTTTGGTAGTAGCTGTGCAGGATCATATCCACGAAAGCATCGTCCAGAGGCACACCGTGGGAACGCATATAGGTAAGATAGAACTTGGCAATATCCACTACCATGCGATGCAGACCTCGCTCGGTATCCTCAGGGGATAGCTCCTGGTGTTTGTGCTCATAGTTAGGTGCCAGATCAATCTGGGCAATCTGGCGCGTGGTCAGCTGATCGTAGACCTGGGACAGGGTCGCCACTTCCAACCCCCAGTCGTAGGCCACATTCAACCTCCGTGCCAAGTCTGCGGTAAAACAGAACTCCCCGGCCAAGGTATATTTGAAGGCACTGTGATACTGGAAAAAACACTCGAGATCACCGTGCCCGCGCTGACCCATGATCTTGGACAAGGTCTCGATGAACGGGGCGACGAAAAGCCGGGTCACACGCCCTTTCAGCGCGCGCTCGGTGGGCGAGATGCGGGCATAATAACCCTTGCAGAATTGGAAGTGGTTGTTCGGATTGGCAACCGGCTCGATGAGCCTTCCTAAGAGGATACGGTCATAGGTAACGATGTCGCAATCATGGAGCGCAATGACATCGACATTATCGCGGGCAAACAGATACCCCAAGGCTACCCATACCGACTGTCCCTTGCCCTGCACCCCGAAGGCGGTCCCTCCCCGTTCCACCAACTCGCCCAGCAACCTCTGGAGGCGCGGACCCTCGATCCAGACGACTTGAACATACCGCTGTTCGGTCTCGAGGCGCCCGAAGTATTCTTTCGCCTGGCGGAACTGGCGCTCCTCCGAAGTGCCACCGAGGGCAACCACGACGTTACTCAGATAACGTACTGCCTCGATCTGTTCCAGAATGCGGTCGAGCACCCCCGCGTTCTCCACCTCAGCATAGAGTGAGGGCAGCAGTAGGCTGATGTTCTGATGCCGGGCGTGTTGTTCCAACCGGCGTTCGAGTTTGTCCAGATAGGAGGCCTTGTCGAAGGCCTCGTAGAGGCCATGCAGCGTAGTGATCAGTGGTTCCTGATGAAAATCGGCCATGACGTTCCTCCACAAGTGGCAAACCATTATAACCGACTCGGTCGGGAGCGAACGCTCGGAGTCTTGCCCAACATGAAGTGAGTCCGAAGGAGCGGTTTGTGTTCGTGCTGGGTCTCCCTTGTGACCTAATCCGGGTGACCAGAAGATTCTGGCATCCGGGGAGGTGCGGACGTTACTTCGATGGAGACTGCCAGGGCCGCATTCGCCCCCGGGGGACGAATCGGGGTTCGGCATGTGCCGGGACCTCATCCAGCAGACCCCGCAGCAGGCTGAGGGCCGTCAAGAGCCTGCTTATGGCCTTCTATGCCGTGCGGATTGTGACTCATTCGAGTATGGATAACTCGACCCTAGTCGTCATGGCTTGATCATGCTGGCTGCTTGGCGCGGGACATCATCAGCTGATGGAGACCTAGAGCCCCAGGGTCCCGAAAGTTGTCATGCGTGCTCATGGCTGATGCTTACCTCTTAATCCGAAATTCTCTGGAATCCTGACGGCCAAGTTGCGGGATACGATCGACACACAACCTACCTCCGTACGCCGAACCGACATCGACCATCTATTTCAGAATAGACGCTCGCACCCGAAGGGACAACCGGTGAAACACAAAAAATTGTGATATTTGTCAGATACATCAGGATAGTCATTAATACGTGGAAGCAATGATCCAGACACAAGGTATTGGGCGTTGACGACCCGTGAAGTACGAAATCTTATGTTTCCCGCCGGTGAGTCCGGTCTGATCCCTCAAACTGCACTGAATTATTCAGGATTGACTGTCAGCGGCGTACTCGAAGGCGTCGTAGAACATATGATCCATCGTCAACCCGCGTGCCCCGAAGGCCGCCCGGCCTGCATCCACCATAATCGGTGGTCCGCTCATGTAGACATCGAAGCCGCTCATGTCCGGGTAGTCGGCGACGACCGCCTCGTGGACAAAGCCGGTGCATCCCGCCCAATCCGCGTCCGGCTCGGACAGGACCGGCGTATAAATCAGATTGGAATGCTCCCGTGCCCATTGCCCGGGTAAGTCCGGAAGGTAGAGGTCACGCCGTGCACGTACCCCCCAGTAAAGGTGCATGGGGCGCTTGATGCCAATATGGAAGGCGTGTTCGATGATGCCCTTGATAGGCGCGAAGCCGGTCCCCCCACCCATAAAGATCAGCGGGCGCTGTGAGTCCTCCCGCAGGGTAAAGGTCCCCAGCGGGGCCTGGATACGTAGGATGGTCTCCTCCTGCATGCTCTCGAAGACATAATCGGTGAACTTGCCGCCGGGTACGTGCCGTATATGGAGCTCGATGCGCTCGTCATCATGGGGCGCATTGGCGATGGAGAAGGCGCGCTTGCGTCCGTCGCGCAAGATGAAGTCCAGGTATTGACCGGCAAAGAACTGGAGGCGCTGATTGTCCAGCAGCTTGAGATAGAGCCGGATCACATCATGGTTCAGTTGTTGCTTGGCGACAACCCGGCACGGGAGGGTGCGCACTTCCAGCCCGGCCGAGGTCGTTACCTCCTGGACCTGGATGATCAGACCACTCCGGGGGACAGCCTGACAGGTTATGCAGGTATCTGGGCTCCGGCCCTCAAGCGCCTCCGGCATGCCATCGGGATAAGCGACCTCACCCTGCAGCAGTTGGGCAGCGCAGGATCCGCATTGGCCGTTGCGGCAGCCATACGGCAGGCCGATTCCCTGATGCAGCGCGGCTGCGAGCAAATCCTCGCCGGTCGCGACCTCGAAAGTGTGACCGCCAGGCTCGGTATGGACCTTGAAACTCATGACACTCTCTACAATCTACAATTTTAACAGTTTTTAGTACATATGGTTTAGACGGAGGCTCGTGAATGTCGATAACCTCCTTCATAAATATGGTGTCGTCGGTCGTTTCGACAACCCGTCAGTAACCGAACAGAGAATGAGTCCGTGTGGTTCGAGACCTTTATCCACCAACTCCGGCAGATCATGCTCGACCTGTCGCCTTCACTGCTGCTCGGGCTGTTCATCGCCGGACTCGCACATCTGTATTTACCCAAGGAATTGGTGCACCGGGGACTCAACCGCCCCGACCTGCGCAGTGCAGCCAGGGCCGCGTTGGTCGGCGTGCCGCTGCCCCTCTGCTCATGCGGGGTCATCCCCACCGCCCTAGCCCTGCGTAACCAGGGCTCCTCTAAAGGGGCGACCACCGCCTTCATGATCAGTACACCCCAGACCGGAGTGGACTCCCTCTTGGTCAGCGCTTCCTTTCTGGGCTGGCCGTTCGCTCTGTTCAAGCTAGTGGCAGCCTTTGTGACGGGCATGATCGGCGGCTCCCTGGTCAATCGTTTTACTGCACCTGATGATCGGCCTCGGCCTGAGTCCGTTGTGGCCGCCGCCGAACCGAACGCGGGCGGACTAAAGGGGGCTTTGCGCTACGCTGTGTTTGATCTGTTGGCAGCGATCGATTTGTGGGTCTTGGCGGGGATCCTGGCAGCGGCACTGATCGCTGCCTTTATCCCCACCAATTATTTAGCCACCCTGACCTGGACCCATGGCATCTGCGGCATGTTGCTCGTGTTGGCTTTTCGATCCCTCTCTACGTCTGTACCACCGGCTCGGTACCAATAGCCGCTTCCCTCGTCGCAGTGGGCATGCCGACGGGTACGGCTCTCGTTTTCCTGATGGCTGGACCGGCTACGAACATCGCGACGCTCGTGGCCGTCTATCGGGTGCTGGGGACCTGGGTCCTGGCAATCTATCTCGGGACCGTGACCCTGATGAGCATCCTGCTTGGCCTCGGCTTCGACGCCCTGCTGCAGGGTGTTCATGTTGGGTGGGCTATGCCCACCAGTGAGCATAGTGAGTATGGTGGACGCAGCCCATCCTACTTCGCGATCGGCTCAGCCCTGCTTCTGAGCGGACTACTCGCTATCTGCTGGGGCTCCGGCTCAAGGTGATGCTCCAGACATGGCGCAACCTGGAACCGGAACCGGAACCGGACCTTATGCTCAAAGTAGAGGGCATGTCCTGCGCGCACTGCGTGGCTAGCGTGAGAAAATCTCTGGAGCGCATCGCGGCTGTCAGCGCGGCGACACCGGATCTCGCTTCTGGGCTGGTACGGGTATGCGGTGATCATTTGGATGTCGCCGACTTGATCCGGGCTGTAGAAAAGGCTGGGTTCCGTGCCTCAGAGTATGGTACGGCAGAAATCCGGTTGACGAGAAAGCTCGGATAAACTAGGGTTGTCCCAGGTTCCAGCGCTACGGTACTCAGAGTTCCGAATTACTCATGGAGAGCTATATCATTTCGCTCTGGATCCGCCGGGGTTTGCCTGCGGATCTGTTGTTCGTTCAGTCCGTCCGCGCTTGTCCGCTATTCGTCGACGGTGCTTCCCCTTAGCCGAAACTAGCCGAGACCGGTTGACCCGAAATCCGGTGTCCGCGCCTGGCGGATAGACCTCCCGGTCAAGAGCGCGCATTCCGGTTTATATCATGGGACTCGAGATGCGATGCGAGGTGTTAGAGAGCCTTGAAGTCGAAGGCGGTCAACAGGATACAGCGGCACACGGCCGTTCACTATTGTCTGGCTTGTGCATTGGTCAGGCGATGGTACCAGATCGATCAATGCACAATTGCACGAGAGAGAACGATGCGGATTTACGTAGGAAACCTGAACTACGAGGTCACTGATGACGAGCTGAGAGAAATCTTCGCCGAATTCGGTGAGTCGGCAAGCGCGGATGTGATCAAGGATAAATTCTCCGGCCAGTCCAAGGGATTTGGTTTTGTGGACATGCCCGATAACGACCAGGCTCAGGAGGCCATCAAGGCGCTGAACGGTAAGCTTGTAAAGGGGCGGAACCTGACGGTTAATGAGGCCCGACCCAAGGTCCCGCGGTCCAGCAGCGGTGGTTTCCGCTGAGCAGAGGCAGCGGCGGCGGCGCGCGGTCCTTGTTCTTACAGGGACCACGTGCCTGTCCAGGGTACCGGGCAGCCAATTCGGACCTAGCAGTCGGGTCGCTAGCAGCGAGGGTTCAAGGATCCGGAATCAGTTGATCCCGAATCGACTCCAGCGTTCGTCCACGCGGCGCTTGATTTGCTCATCCATGCAGATGGGTCGGCCCCATTCCCGTTGGGTCTCCCCGCGCCACTTGTTGGTGGCATCGAAGCCGATCTTGGAGCCTAGCCCCGATACTGGAGAGGCAAAGTCCAAGTAGTCGATCGGCGTGCGCTCTACGATAACCGTATCCCGCGCCGGGTCGACGCGTGTTGTCATGGCCCAGATAACGTCCCTCCAGTCCCTGGGGTTCACTTCCTCGTCCACCACGATCACGAACTTGGTATACATAAACTGGCGCAGGAATGACCAAACGCCCAGCATCACGCGCTTGGCGTGCCCCGGGTATTCTTTCCTCATGCTGACCACCGCCAAGCGGTAGGAGCAGCCTTCCAGCGGTAGGTAGAAATCGCATATCTCCGGAAACTGCTTCTGCAGGATGGGAACGAAGACCTCGTTGAGCGCCATGCCCAAAATGGCCGGCTCGTCCGGTGGCCGGCCCGTGTAGGTGCTGTGGTAGATAGGGTCGCAGCGCTGACTGATACGGTCGATGGTAAAGACGGGGAAGCGCTCGACCTCGTTATAATAGCCGGTGTGATCCCCAAAGGGACCCTCAGCGGCCGTGTCCTCGGGGTGGATGTGGCCTTCGAGCACCAGTTCGGCGCTCGCCGGTACCTGCAGATCGTTGCCGATACAGTCGGTAACCTCCGTTCGGCTGCCCCGCAACAGACCGGCGAAGGCATACTCGGACAATCCATCCGGTACCGGGGTAACGGCAGCGAGCATGGTTGCCGGATCCGCCCCTAAGGCGACGGATACGGGAAAGGGTTCGTCCGGGCACTCCTGGCACCACCCCCGGAAATCCAGGGCACCGCCGCGATGGGCCAGCCAGCGCATGATGACCCGATTAGTACCCAATACCTGCATGCGATAGATACCGAGGTTCTGGCGCAGCTTGTCCGGTCCCCGGGTCACCACCAACCCCCAAGTGATGAGGGGTCCCGCGTCTCCCGGCCAGCAGGTTTGGATAGGTAGCCGACCCAGGTCCACCTCCGCTCCTTCATGCACCATCTCCCGGCAGGGAGGATCACCGAGCCGTTTGGGTGCCATGTCGAGCACCTTCTTGAACAGGGGTAGCTTCTGCCAAGCGTCCTTCATCCCCTGAGGCGGGTCCGGTTCCTTGAGGAAGGCCAGCATCTTTCCAATCTCTCGCAGGGCGTCGACAGACTCCTCCCCCATTCCCAGGGCCACCCGCTTTTCGGTCCCAAAGAGATTGCCCAGGAGCGGGATCCGCGATCCCTTCGGCCGCTCAAACAGTAGAGCGGGCCCTCCCGCGCGCAAGGTACGGTCACAGACCTCGGTGATTTCGAGGTAGGGATCGACCTCGATAGACACCCGCTTGAGCTCGCCCCGTTGCTCGAGTCGGGCGATGAAATCCCTCAGGTCCTTGTATTGCATTGGAATTGTTGTGAAAACCGCAATCAGCCGAAGTCATGCAGGAATCTTGTAAATCCTATCTTATTAGGGTTACGCGACAAATAACCCAGGACTGCGCCTTAGTAATAGCATTGGGCTAGAACATGAGAGGTCGGCACTCCTGCAACAACAGCTAACGATTGGGGCAACCGGTAGCCTAGTCTACTTGCAATTTCTCGCACCTTTCGTCGTATTTTTCAGTGTTTGTAATCCTGCGGTTACCCCTGTCCAAGACACCTGGATGCGGTATTTCTTGCCGTTGGTAAGGTGGTAGCCGATGTTCGCCTGCTTCCCCGACTCGAGGTTTTTTCGCAGTTTCTTCGACACGGGAAAGATAGCCAGGCAACCCTCGGGACGGCAATGGTGGAAAGGATTGGTGGTAGCCTTTACCTCGTCCACGCCGAGGCCGACCCCCGGCGTGAGCAGAACCTCCAGGGGAGTTCGTATTGTGAGCAATAAGCGCGACGGTTTATCTGAAAACTGCAAGACCGCACTTAATCAGAGGTTTTTCTTTATTGTCTTTGAGAAAAACCCGTTGTATGAGAAAAGAAGGACCACTTATTCGGACACTGCAACGCCCAGTCCCCCTGGGACTCTACCTTGGTCGGCTGTGGTTGCGCCTCTGCATTGGCTAGTTGTGTCTGGGCTTCTGCGTTGGCCAATTGCGGTTGAGTTCTCTCCTCGCCGACACCAGTCAGGGGCTAAGCCAAGGATAGTAAAAGGGCCACACTTACAAATTTCCAGGTTATCATCTCATAGTCCCCAACTCTTGGGAAACTCGCTGGGCACGCTGCAGGCGATCTTGGCGAGTGTCGTTTGTTCCATCCATCCGAGATGGAAGGCGACCCTCAATCCCCGAGTATTCGACTGCAAAGGTGCGGAGGGTAGAGCTCCGATCACTGCCGCTCCGGTTCCCGGTCACCGGTCTCCAGCAGCATAAAACAACCTCTGCCCGGCGACAGACAAGCCACTAGGCAGATTAATCTTCCCTCATTGCCTATCACTGATTTCAAGTTCCGGCAAGGCGGTTCGTTTCACTCACCGCGTCATTCCGGCAGGGAGCACCAGAATCCGGTGCCAGGGATGGCAACAAGAGTAGCGCTCCGAATCAGAGCCAGAGGCTTTATTTCAACAGCGATTATTATTCGATAGCTGTCAGGTAGATTGGAGGGATAGACCGGTGGAAGAACAGCGGGCTAATTTGTGGTAAAAAGAGGCGACATCTTCAACCCAAGTCAGGCACTCCATGTCAAATACGAACAACCCACTTCTCGACACCCATTGCGAGATCTGCCGGATCGGCGCGCCTTCGGTAACCGATGAAGATATCAAGCAACGGTTACCGCTCATCCCCGCGTGGCAGCTGATCAAGGAGCAGGATATCAGGAAGCTGATGCGTCACTATGATACGAGCGATTATCAGCGCAGCCTCGCCTTGGTCAACGCGGTCGCGGCGCTTGCCGAGTCGGAGGGACACCACCCGGTCATGCTGGTCGAGTATTCTCGGGTGACCATCTGGTGGTGGACCTGTAAGATTGATGACTTGCATCTGAATGATTTCATCATGGCCGCCAAGTGTGATCGTAGCTTCGCGCAGTTGGCCTGATGAGTACCTTGAGGATTGAGGCCCTGACAAGATCCCGATCCCCTATTTCCGCCTCGTTGAAAACAAAAGAGTTATGACGGCAGCGTATCTAACAAGGGTGTTGGGAACTACTCGGCTTGCCTCCATGCCGAGATCGGTAGTGGTAAATTCTCAAGTGGTCAGCGTAGAGCAGTTCATTAACCCCGCCCCATTCCTTTGATCCTTTCCCTTCTCCCTGGCCTCCTCCCGGAGGGAGGGGAGTATCGCAAAAGCCCCTCTCCCGCCGGGAGGGAGCCTGCCCTGAGCGTGGCGAAGAGGCCTGGGGGTGGGTGGTTTAAACCGGCAGTCCCCCTGGGGCATTGGCATCTTGCCAGCGTCCGTGATGTAAGCCACCTGCAGGAGAAGGAAGCCCCCAGGATCAGTCGCCTTACTGACGGCTGGAAGCTGGTGCTCCCAACGATGGATTTTTGCGACATCCTCAGAGGACAGAGGAAATGCAGTGCGTGATGTGTCCAACACGCTGCTAGCAGCTATGTTTCCACCTAGACCTTAACCACTACCCCGAGGTCCTGTTTCCCTGTTTCGGCAATGAGTCGCAATTGCAGCTCTGCCCTCAAGAATGCCACCCGCGCTCCCAACCGCTCCAAGCAGGAAAGCCACTTGCTTGCGTCCCGAAGCATCAACACCTTGTCGCCCTTCTTCACTTCTGCAGCGATGATGGCTGGCTTGCCCTCAAAGGTGACCCGCGAACCCTTTATTTCTACCTGTCATGACCTTTTTCACTTTCCCCTCCTTACTTTGAGTAACGACAGGAATAATTGATCAACTTCTTACGAGAAATACCGGACGAACTCCGCAAGCTCGGCCCGTGGCGTACGATACTGATTGATGGGCGCGCTCGTATCCTCGTATCCCAGAGCAACCCCGCACAAGAGGATGCAGTCATCTCCGATGCCGAGCCTGTGCTTGATGATTTGGGGATACTCGGCCAGGGCCTGTTGGGGACAGGTCGCCAGTCCCTCTTCGAGGGCAGCCAACAGCAAGGATTGTAGAAAGAGGCCGAGATCCACATAGGTGCCGGTCGCCAAGTGGGATTCCAGATAGAGATAGAGCACGACCGGTGCGCCGAAAGAGCGATAATTCTCGATCCACTGCTCACGTCGGCGGCCTCTGTCTCCACGTTCGATCCCAAGCGCAGAATAGAGTTGTATGCCGCAGGCGGAGCGCCTGGACGTATAGGGTTCGGTCCAGTGCTCCGGGTAGTACTGATAGTCGGGCTTGCCCCGGATGCCGGCACGGAATCGGGCCTCCAGCGCTTCCGCGATCACCTGCTTGGCTTGACCACTGACAACGGCGACCTGCCAGGGCTGGAGATTGCCCCCGGAAGGGGCCCGCGCGGCAAGCCGTAGGATGCGTTCGATCTTGGCACGCTCAACCTCACGGGCCAGGAAGGCCCGGCAGGAGTATCTGTTATACAGTGCGTCCGATAGCTTCATTTTGTGATTCACCTCGAGGTATCGAAACTAGGTCCTGTTGACATTTAACTCTAACTGTTTTAGTGTTAGATGGTCGCAACCCTAGCGATCTAAGCACGACGGACCCTACGCTAACAGATTGATTATTTTAGGGTCCGCTGTATGGACCTTTGGTTCCCCCTCTCCCCAATTCCTCTCCCGCCGAGGATGTTGTAAAAGGCCTTTCTCATACCGCGCCTTGAACGGATGGCTGCCGCATCGCGTTGGCCCATGCCAGTGAGGTAAGCGTCGAGACGAACCCCACACACGAACAGCTGAAGATCGCACTGCCCGTTGGCTCAGGCTTCTCCTTACCAGGCAACAGGTCGAGCTGGTGCTAGTGTTGACCGCAATCACTGGGCGTTGAATGGGTATCGTTGCTGGCTACTCCAGTATAAGCTTGGCAGCCCGAGTTTACCCCCCTGCGGGACACTTTTTCGACATCCTCCTGGAGGGAGAGGAAGTACAACTCGCGGTATGTCCGATACCCTGCTATTGGCGATGTTTCCATTAGGTTGCGGTTAAATTTTGAGTGGCATGATTGTGCGACTTGGTGATTCAAACTTCCACCGTTGAGACAGGTGGATCCGATACCGAGTGAGGTCCTGGTCATGCACTGGAGGCCTAATGCATTCAGGCATCCGGGTGGGATTGATGGAAGGCACCGTAGATTCGTCGTGCCAGGACGTGGCTGATACCTTCGATCCGAACGATGTCCTCCACTGCGGCCCGGGCTAGACCTTGGAGACCACCGAGCTGACACAGCAGACGCTGACGGCGCTTGGGCCCCAAGCCGGGAATCTCTTCCAGAACGGATCTGGTACTGGCTTTGGCGCGCCGTCGGCGATGTCCGGCAACGGCGAACCGGTGTGCTTCGTCCCGGATCTGCTGTACTAGATGCATCGCCGGTGAATCCGCTGGAAGGATAAGAGCCGCACTCCGGTCGGCCAGCCAGAGCTGTTCGGTGCCGGGCCTGCGATCCGGACCCTTGGCAACGCCGACCAGGGTGAGGCCTGCAACCGCCAACTCCTGCAGGGCCTTCCGGGCGGTGCCCAGTTGACCACGCCCACCGTCGATGAACAAGAGGTCCGGTCGCGGATGTTCCCCCTGTTTGATCTTGGTGTAGCGACGGATCAGGGCCTGATGCATGGCGGCATAGTCGTCGCCCAGTGTAACGTCTTCAATATTGAAACGCCGGTAGTGCGATTTGCACGGCCCCCCCCGGTCGAACACCACGCAGGAGGCCACGGTGCGCCCGCCTCCGGTATGGCTGACGTCGAAGCATTCCATGCGCTCCGGTAGTTCTGCGAGGGCTAGGGCCTCACGCAGGGCCTCGAGGCGCTGCGTGTAGCCAGTTTGGCTTCCAAGCCGGGATCGCAGTGCCAATATCGTGTTGCCACGTGCCATCTCCATCCACCGCGCCCGCTCCGAGCGTACCCGCGCCCTGAGCACTACCCGCCGCCCGGACTGCTCACTGAAGGCGCTCTCCAGCAGATCTTTATCCTCTGGGTCCGGGCTCACCAGAATCCAAGGCGGGATCTCTTTGTCGGCATAGAACTGGGCGAGGAAGGCCGCGATCACGCCGGAGCCATCCATTCCTTCCGGGGTCTTTGGAAAGAAGGTTTTGTTGCCTAGGTTGCGACCGGAGCGGATAAAAAAGACCTGGACGCAGGAGAGCCCCCCTTCCTGCATACAGGCAACTAAATCCAGGTCCCCGCCCTCCCCCCCACTCACGAACTGGCGCTGCTGGATGCAGCGCAGGGTCGCGATCTGATCGCGTAGCACCGCCGCCCGTTCGAACGCCAAGGACTCGGACGCTTGCTCCATGCGCTCCGCGAGCTCTTCTACCACCTCATCGGTGCGTCCTTCCAGAAACTGGATGGTATGGTCCATGTCATCCGCATAGTCCTCCACGGTCACCAAACCGACGCAGGGGCCGCTGCAGCGCTTGATCTGGTATTGCAGACAGGGCCGGGAACGGTTGCGGAAGAAGCCGTCCTCACATTGGCGGACGGGAAACAGCTTCTGCAGCAGCAGCAGAGTCTCACGTACCGCCCAGGCGCTCGGATAGGGGCCAAAAAAGCGGTCTCCGCCTTTGCACGAGCCGCGGTAGAAGGCCAACCTCGGGAACTCGTCGCGGATCGTCAGTCGAATATAAGGGTAGCTCTTGTCGTCCCTCAACAAGACATTGTAACGTGGCTGGAGGGACTTGATGAGGTTGCTCTCGAGCAGCAGGGCCTCGCCTTCGGTGCGGGTAACGGTGAGCGCGATGTCCACGACCTGCGCGACCATTGCCTGGAGGCGCCGGTTCAGTGCGCGGTGGAAGTAGCTCGCTACCCGGCGCTTGAGGTCCTTGGCCTTACCCACATACAGGACAGTACCCGACCCGTCTAGCATCCGGTAGATGCCCGGACTTGGTGGAACTCGGTTCAGGAACCGGTGCGGATCGGATATCGCCATCGGTCCTCCACTGACATAAGGATATGGACCGATCAGGAATACTCCTCAGATCAGATCGTGGCGGAAGGCCAAGCGCGCCAGCTCCGCATACGTTTTCACCCGCAGCTTCTCATAAACGCGCCGACGGTAGGTGCCGACCGTCTTCAGGCTCAAAGAAAGGCTGCTGGATATCTCCATGGTCTGCCAGCCGTCGATGATCAACATGGCGATCTGCATCTCGCAGAAAGACAACTCCTCGAACGGGGTCGACGCGACGCCTTGCCAAGTCGCCAGCATGTGCTTGCAGGCTGTGCTCGCGGACATATGCGGAAACCCCCTAGACTAGACTGTCATCTCCTTGGCGGGACCAACCCTTGGTGAGGTAGCGTATCGTGGTGGCCTCGCTGAGACGCGCCGGGAAGGGAACATCATCGGACATCACGAGTGCAATAACCCTATATCCGGAAGCAGGCGGACCATACACTGGGCCGCTTCGATACCCCCATCCCCAGCATCTTGACGTCCATCTAGAACCACGTCCGGCGCGATTTACTCTCCACCTTCAGAGCCGAATCCCCATCCGCCACCTCGCCCACGACATCCATACCCCTAACTTCTTTCCAACTCGTGATCGTCAACCAGCAGGACCCTGATCATATGCGATCTCTACCCGCCGCAATTTTTTCTTGACTCCGATTCTATCCGTTTCGCGTCCCAATTCGGAGCCCACCCTCACCGATGAAACCATCGCTGGCATTTGGGATACCTGACCGATAAACTGCCTACCTTCCGCCGCCTGCACGACCCAGTATATCCTGGCACACTGTAGCGGATGGGGAAATACCAATATTTGTTAAATTAGGCCTCTATTGCCTCAACCGAGTGGAAAACCTGCCCCGCCCCTTGATCCCTCGCTACGAACGCGTACACTGGACAGACTCGGAATGATCAGCGCCGAGATCAAAACCAAACCCGGCGCTGAGGATCAGATACTCGCCAGGATGGCGTCCACGCTGGCCTTGGCGTCGCCAAAGAGCATCCGGGTATTTTCCTCGGAGAATAGGGGGTTCTGCACGCCAGCATAGCCGGTCGCCATGCTCCGTTTCATCACCACCACCGTCTTCGCCTTCCAGACCTCCAGGACTGGCATGCCCGCGATGGGGCTGCTCGGATCGGTCTGGGCCGAGGGGTTAACGATATCGTTGGCACCAATGACCAGCACTGCGTCTGTGTCCGGGAAATCGTCGTTGATCTCGTCCATCTCCATGACGATGTCGTAGGGGACCTTGGCCTCGGCCAGGAGCACGTTCATGTGTCCGGGCATGCGTCCTGCCACGGGGTGGATGGCAAAGCGCACTTCGACGCCCTGGTCGTGCAGCTTGCGCGTGATGTCGTTGATGACATGCTGCGCCTGGGCCACCGCCATCCCGTAACCGGGGACAATGATTACCCGCTTGGCGCCCTTGAGTAGAGCTGCTGTTTCTTCGGCGGAGACGGCAACGACCTCGCCCTGATCGCCACCCGCGGCGACCATGCCCCCCGCAGTGCCAAAGCCGCCGGCGATCACCGCCAGGAACTTACGGTTCATGGCACGACACATGATGTAGGAGAGGATGGCACCGCTGCTGCCTACCAGGGCGCCAGTGACGATCAGCAAGTCGTTGGAGAGCATGAAGCCAGTAGCCGCAGCGGCCCAGCCCGAGTAGCTGTTGAGCATCGAGATCACTACCGGCATGTCGGCACCGCCGATAGCCATCACCATATGGACGCCGAAGGCAAAGGCAATGACGGTCATGACCAGCAAGGGGATCAGGCCGGAACCCATGTCCTCGGCCCCTACGAACACAACGCCGAGCCACAGACAGACCAGTCCCAGCCCCAGGTTGAGCCAATGGCGGACCGGTAGGGCCAGGGGCCTGCTGGAGATGCGGGCGCTTAGCTTACCGAAGGCGATGACCGAGCCGGTAAAGGTGACCGCACCGATCAGGACGCCGAGATAGATCTCCACCTCGTGGATAGTCTTGGCTATTTGGGCATCAGGGCCCTCGAAGTGGGCCGTCGGGTCCAGATAGCTGGCGAAGCCGATCAGCACGGCGGCCAGACCCACGAAGCTGTGCAGGATAGCCACCAGTTCCGGCATCTGAGTCATCTGCACGCGCCTTGCGACATAGATACCAATAACGGCAGCAATCGCTATGCACACTGCCAAGACAGCGTAATTGGTGACGAATTCGCTGGCAATGACGGCGATCAGGGCAATGCCCATGCCGATGATGCCGTAGATGTTGCCGCGGCGTGCCGTTTTCTGGTGGCTCAACCCACCCAGCGCCAGGATGAAGAGGACGCTAGCCGCAATGTATGCGGTCGTCAGAATGCCTTCAGTCATGATCCTACCCCCTTATTTCCTGAACATGTGCAACATACGTTGGGTGACGTAGAAGCCACCGAAGACGTTGACGGTGGCGATCAGGATGGAAATTGCAGCCAATACGATGACCAACAAGGATTGCTCGTTGGAAACCTGGAGTAGGGCACCGATGACGATAATGCCGCTGATGGCGTTGGTAACACTCATGAGGGGGGTATGCAGGGCCGGGGTCACATTCCAGATCACCATGTAGCCCACGAAGCAGGCCAGCACAAACACGGTGAAGTGGCCCAGAAAGTCCGCCGGGGCCACGCTTCCCAAGCCAAGTAGGGCCAGGAGGCCGACGCCCATCATGGCTGCAGTGAGCAAGCCCTTAGGCCTTTTCTCCACAGTCGTTTCCGACGCCGCCGGCTGGGAGGTAACCGCCGTTGGCATCGCCTTGGCGGGCAGTGGGGTCGCCTGTAACTTGGGGGGCGGTGGTGGCCAAGTGATCTCCCCGTCCTTGATGACGGTGGTACCCCGAATCACCTCGTCCTCCATATTCACGATGATCTGACCGTCCTTGTTCGGCGTCAGATCGGTCAGCAGGTGGCGCAGGTTGGTACCGTAGAGCTGGCTGGACTGGGTGGGCAACCGACTGGGGAGATCCAACTCCCCGATGATGGTTACCCCATGGTGTACCGCTACCTCACCGGGCTCGCACAGGGTGCAGTTGCCGCCTTGGCGGGCGGCTAGGTCGACTATGACACTGCCGTCCCGCATGGACTCTACCATGGCCTCGGGGATCAGCTTGGGCGCCGGCTTGCCGGGGATCAGGGCAGTGGTGATGATGATATCTACCTCCTTGGCCTGTTGAGCGAACAGTTCCATCTCGGCCTTGATGAACTCCTCGCTCATCACCTTGGCATAGCCGCCCTTGCCGCTGCCCTCCTCCTTGAAGTCAAGCATCAAGAACTCGGCCCCCATACTCTCGACCTGCTCCTTGACCTCTGGACGGGTGTCGAAGGCGCGGACCACGGCACCCATGGAGCCAGCGGCACCGATCGCGGCCAGCCCGGCAACCCCGGCACCGATGATCAACACCTTGGCCGGGGGGATCTTGCCCGCGGCTGTCACCTGGCCAGTGAAGAAGCGACCGAAATAGTTAGAAGCCTCCACCACGGCCCGGTAGCCGGCTACATTGGCCATGGAGCTCAAGGCATCCATCTTCTGGGCACGCGAAATGCGTGGCACGCTGTCCATCGCCAGGACAGTTGCCTTACGGGCGGCCAGTTGTTCCATCAGCTTTGGATTTTGGGGTGGCCAGATAAAGCTGATCAGGGTGCTGCCCTCGCGCAGTAGCTCCGTCTCCTCGAGGTGCTCATCCGGATGAGTCTCAGGGGCATGGATCTTGAGCAGGATATCGGACTGGGTCCACAGGACTTTGACGTCCTCCACCACCTCGACCCCCACCGCGCGATAGGCATCGTCTGAAAAGTGGGCCTTCTCCCCAGCCCCAGCCTCGATCGCAACCGAGAAGCCGAGCTTATGCAGTTGCTCCGCCGTGTCCGGCGTAACGGCAACCCGGTTCTCGCCCGGATGAACCTCCCGCGGGGCCCCGATCTGCATGGACATACACTCCTCCTCTAACATTCTGTTCGTACGCTCGTTGTAATTTTGCGCGCAAGTGGGCAGGTTGCACCCTCCCGATGGGCACGGCTCTGGTGGGCATAACCCACCACTACCAACGCGACTTCCGCTCGAGCGGATATGGACTCGAGCAGTTGACCAGATCGGCGGCTCGGATACAAGTCATTGGTGTTTGGGTACAGGATAGGCATGTATGGGTTTCTTTGCGATTGGTGCTGCCCGCAAAGGCGTCGTATTGTGTTACGTCGCGTTCGACGCCATGCCTCCTTAAAGCGTTCTCCCGCGCCGCTAACGCAACCTACGCGCACCGCGGGGTCCAGGCAGGCAGACCGCGTGGGGGTAATGTTAAACGCAACATCTTGCGATTATTAGGTTACCAGAACACAACATTTTGTGTCTGAATCGTTAGCTAAGATTCGCTACTGATCGCTACCCAATGCCATTGGAACCATTTCGTTTCCTTTTGGAAAAGACCTGGTGGAGATTCCACTGAAAGACAGTCGCAATTGGGTGCAGCGCGCATGAGAGCGCTGACAGCAACGAGATTCTATTTAAGCTTTGGATGCCCTAAATCCGGGGTGAACCATTGAAAGTGCCGATGTTTTCTATATCCTTGTTGTCTAAGTTGAGTTTAGACTCCGCAACTGCGTGGCAAGGCCTCGCATTGAGTATTTCTGCACGTTCGGCGATGTGTATTTCCTGCATCACGTGCATTGAGACAAACCAGTGCAAACCTGGGACAAAAATTCCGCACGATACCCGTATTCGCGCCGG
>Ga0209787_1000034_pt1 | contig 49679 bp, 42 predicted proteins | sample WorMetLIZISLAND2_2_FD_187414 | JGI IMG/M metagenome (GOLD analysis project Ga0209787, IMG submission 187414) | Marine gutless worms symbiont microbial communities from Max Planck institute for Marine Microbiology, Germany - Olavius loisae LIZARD... ... | reverse complement strand
GACGTTTCCACGCCCAGGAGCGGCATTAAACCGGACTTCCCGATATTCCGGCAAATCGCCCAACACATCGCTCAAAAGCCCTAAACAACAAACCCCACCAAAAAATGATGGGGTTTGTCAGCGGTCCCCTTTCGAACCGACCAACCGGTTGAACGGCGGCGGCGATCGCCGATTTAGGAAACGGCTTCGGCGATGGCCCAGAAGTCCTCGACCTTGAGGCTGGCGCCGCCGATCAGGCCGCCGTCGACATCCGGCAGGGCCAGCAACTCGGCCGCGTTGTCCGGTTTCATGGATCCGCCGTAAAGGATTCGGACCTTATCCGCTTCCGCTTCACCCAAAGCCTTGGCCAGTTCCTTGCGGATCAAGGCATGCACTTCTTGCGCTTGTGCGGGTGTTGCCACCTTGCCGGTGCCGATCGCCCAAACGGGCTCGTAAGCGATTACGGTGTTCTTGGCGTTGGCACCGTCCGGCAGCGAGCCGTGTAATTGTTTGCGGTTGACGGCGAGAGTCCGCCCCTTTTCACGCTGTTGGAGCGTTTCACCGATACAGACAATGGCGCCGAGGCCTTCGGCGATGGCAGCTTCCGCCTTCTGTTTGACCAGGTCGTCCTTCTCGCCGTGATCCGTGCGCCTCTCGGAATGGCCGACAATGACGTATTTAGCGCCGAAGTTCTTCAGCATAGAGGCACTGACGTCACCCGTATGGGCCCCCTTCTCCGCCACGTGGCAATCCTGAGCGCCGAGTTTGATGCCGGATCCCTTGATGGCGTCACCGGCGAGTGCGAGCAGCGGGTACGGCGGGCAGATCAGCATTTCGAATGGCGGGCGCGTCAAGTTCTTCATGCGCCGTCGGAGGCCCGATGCCAAGGATTTGCCATCCTTCTTGAGCCCGTTCATCTTCCAGTTTCCCGCGATCAACGGGCGTCGTTTTGAACTCATATTTCAATCCATTCCTTAACCGTGTTGTAGCCGCGCGGACGTCTATCACAGAACGTTGTTTCGAGGAACGACATTCTCGTGGCCGGACATTCTCGTGGCCAATTGACCTATTTCAATTCGCCGTCACCGTTTCCGATTAGAATACGGGCGTATGTGACAAAGTCACTGCCTTGGCCGACACGCGATATTAGGAAGATCGTGAGAAGGTTTGTTTACACCCAGGTGGAGAGATATGGCATGAGAGGTCTCATGGTTCTGGCCGTTTTCGGCCTGTTGATGTCCGATGGCGCAATGGCTGCTGACACCGACGCGCGCGTCCAAGCCAGCCGCGCGGCGGTCAAGGCTTTTTTCGGTGACTTGAAGGGCGAACTGGTCAAGGCGCTCACCTCCGGTGGTCCGGTCAAGGCCGTCGAAACGTGCGTTGGCGCGGCGCCCCAGGTTACGTTGAACGCGACCGAGCGCGCTGGCTGGCGCATCGCACGAACCAGCCTCAAACTGCGCAATCCGAATAACCAGCCGGACGCCTGGGAAATTGCCGTCCTCGATTCATTCGAGGCCCGCCGCAGAGCCGGTGAGGACATCACCAAGATGGAATACTGGGATACCGTCATCGTCGATGGAGAACCGGCGTTCCGCTACATGAAGGCGATCCCGACCGACGCAAAACCCTGTCTGGTCTGCCATGGTGAGAAGATCAAGCCCGGTATCGCCAAGGTCCTCGACGAATTCTACCCGGACGACAAGGCGCGAGGGTACAAGGCCGGTGAAATCCGCGGCGCCTTCACGATCACCCAGCCTATGTAGTTTTGGCATATACGGCCCGGGTACCGGGGCGTTCGCCCAATCTTACCTGAGAAGCGCGGCCAGGGCGTCGATGCGGTCCTTGAGTTTGTCGAGCACGTCGGAAATCTCGCGGGTCGCATTGGCGGTCTGGTTGGAAAGGTTTTTCACCTCGCCGGCGACGACGGCGAAACCTTTGCCGGCATCGCCGGCTCGGGCCGCCTCGATCGTCGCGTTGAGCGCCAGCAGATTGGTCTGCTTGGCGATGGCGTCGATCTGTTGTGCCACCTTGCCGACGACAATGATCTCTTCTTCCAATTCCGCGATCCCTTCTCGGATGCGCGCCATGGTCTCCGTGTCTGTGGTGCCATCGGTCTGATCGGTGGCGGTGTCCGCCTCCACCAGAGGTGCCGCGGGCACCGGAGCAGTCGGTGACGGCGTCCGCGACCCAAACAGAACCGACGATCCGGAGGCACCGTCAGCGGCCGGGCTTTCCCGCGACGCGCGTTCATGAAAGGCGGCTTCCCGCATGACGCCCGATAACACCAAGTAGGCCTCCGACCAAGCCGTCCGGACATCAGGCGTGAAAGCGTTTCCCAACTCCCTCTCCATGGCCCAAAGAAAGGCCTCGCCGACCGTATCGTAATGACCGTCTTCGACGCCGTAATCGAGATGCCGTACTCCCAAAGCTTCGATTTCGGGCAGGATCGCTTCGAGGTTTTCGAGGCCGGTTACGGCATTGTCGACGGCGCCCATGAATTGCTGGCGCATACCGACCATGTCGTTCTTGAACAGACTGCGCATCGAAGGGTCGAGCTCGAACAGCCGATCGTAGAACGCGCCCGCGGTTCGCTCCTTCGCCGATCCGATCTTCTCAAAGGTCGATTGGACGAGTTCGATCTGGTCAGGGGTCATGGGTTACCTCTCGCCGTTCGGTCGCAAGGCGGACCGGTGCCATATCCGTCAACGCCCCCCCTCATCAATGAGTCGGTAACACTCCCGTCGATCATGGAAAAGGGAAATCGTGGTCACCATCAGTTGATGCGATGAATGCCTGTTAATGATTGCGGGTCCCCAGGGAGCCCGGCAATATTCCGATATTGCTCGGGTCTGCGGGCCAACCTATGATGCGCCCCGCCGCCGGACCCGGCGGGTTTCTTTCATGTTTTCCACTGCCCGGCCAAATCGTCATGTTGACTTCTCTTCGCAAGCAAACCGGTTCCATCGTCGTAAAGGGCCTCTTGTTCCTGCTGATCCTCAGTTTCGCCGCGTGGGGTATTCAAGACTGGCTGAGTCCGGCGATCTCGTCGACCAGTGTTGCCAAGGTCGGTGAACGGGAGATCAGCGTTTACGCCTTCCGTGCCCAGGTCAATCGTGAGGTCGACCGTCTGCGCACCATGTTCGGTAACCAGTTCGATCTCGAGCAGGCCCAGCAGATGGGCGTCGTCGACGCGATCCTTAACAACGAGATCAATCGGACGCTGCTGATCGCCGGCGGCGACGAGCTCGGCGTCACCATCAGCGATGCGTTGGTCCGCAACAACATCCACAGCCGGAATGATTTCATGGGCCTGACCGGCCGTTTCGACCGCAACCAGTTCGAACGGTTTTTGCAGAACACGGGAATGCCGGAGGCCGCTTTCATCGCCGATACCCGTGATGACTTGGCCAATGTCCAGTTCGTCGGCAGTCTGCAGGCCGGTGTGCGCGCCCCGAAAACCATGGCGGAACTGGTCTACCGTCATCGGAACGAACTCCGGGTTGTCGAGTTCGTTGACATTTTCGATACGGATGTCGGTGCCATCAGCGACCCCGAGGAGGCGGCTCTCGCCGATTTCCATAAAAACAACGCCGCCCGCTACACGGCGCCGGAATACCGGAAATTGACCCTTGTCCGTCTGGAAGCCGCGGACATGGCCTCTGAGGTCGCCGTGTCCGAAGATGCTCTTACAGAGGCCTACGAGGCCCGGTTGGATGAATTCACGACCCTGGAGAAACGAATTGTCCAACAAATGATCCTGCAGGACGAGGAGACGGCCGGAAAGGCATCCAAACAGCTGTCGGAGGGGCGCGACTTCGCGACCGTCGCCAAAGAGATCGCCGACCAGGACGAAACTGCGATCGACTTGGGCGAGGTTACCGAGAGTGATCTCCTCCCGGATTTGATCCCGCATGTTTTCGGCGCCGGGGCAACCGGTGTTACCGAGGCCGTCCAGAGCCCGCTCGGGTGGCATATCTTCAACATTATCGCGATTACGCCCGGCGGTACGCAGTCCCTGGATGACGTTCGCGAATCCCTGCAACACACCATCGCCCGGGAAAAGGCACTGGACAGCATTTTCGACCTGTCAAACCAGCTGGAGGACGAACTGGGCGGCGGCGCGACTCTGGAAGAAGCGGCATCGCGGCTCAACCTCAAGGTCGCCCCTGTCGAGGCCGTCGACCGGCAAGGCCGTACGCCCGATGGATCACCGGCAACCGGTATTCCGACCGTACCGGCGTTTCTGGAATCGGCCTTCGCCACCGAAGAAGGATCGGAGAGCCCGCTTACCGAATCCGGATCGGAAGGTTTTTTCGTTCTTCGCGTTGACGGCGTCATGGCGCCGCGCTTGAAAGAGCTGTCCGAGGTTCGTGCCGCGGTGATCGACGATTGGAAAGAGGATCAGCGTGCTGACGCGGCGAAAATACGTGCCGAGGCTATTGTCGCGCGACTGAATGCGGGCGGTAATCTCGAAACCCTGGCCCAGGAAGACGGGTTGTCGAAGAAAACCTCGCCCGAGTTCAAACGCAATGATAATGGCACCGTGTCAGGTCTTTCCCGTGAATTGGTCGGCAAGGTGTTTTCCCTGGCCGTCGGCAAGGCCGCAGCGGCGCGGGGAAGTGACGGCCACCAGGTGGCCGTCCTCAAGGCCATCGTTTCGGCGGATCCCGGTTCCGACGCAGAAGCTGTCGACAACATCAACGAAGAGCTTTCACGCACCATGCGCAACGACATCGTCGCCCAATTGTCCAACGCACTTCGCTCCGACTTCGATGTTTCCGTGAACGAAGCATTGGTCCGCGAAGCGGTGACGGGCTCGGCCGGGTACTAGGCGACCCGACACACCGATTCTGACCGGGAAATCCAATGGATCTGTATCCGAGTTATGATGACTTCGCGGCGACCTTTGCGGAAGGACGCTCGCAGGTGGTGTGGACGCGGTCCGTTGCCGATCTGGAGACGCCGGTATCGGCGATGATGAAATTGGCCGGCGAGCGGCCCAACAGCTTTCTACTCGAATCTGTCGAGGGCGGTGCGATCCGCGGCCGTTATTCCTTTATCGGCCTCGATCCCGACGTCATCTGGCGTTGTTTCGGCGACAATCCGGAGATCAACCGCAGGCCGGACGAGGACGCCGATGCGTTCGAGCCCTGCCCCGACGCCAATCTGGGCACCCTGGAATCGCTTCGCAAATTGGTCGAGGAGAGCCGGATCGACCTACCCGCCGGCATGCCGCCGATGGCCGCAGGCCTGGTCGGCTTCATGGGCTATGACATGGTGCGCTTGGCGGAGAAAATCCCCGACGACAACCCGAATACGCTCGACCTGCCCGACAGCATATTCCTGAGGCCGTCGGTTATGGCCGTGTTCGACTCGCTCGAGGATACACTGACCATCGTCACACCGGTCTGGTCGGACACTAGCGGCTCGGCGGAGGAAGCCTACGCAACTGCCGGCCGGCGGTTGCAGGCGGCGGTCCACGATTTCGAAGCACCCCTGGCCGCGCGCCGGCGGGCAACGCCGCAGGCCAGCGAATCGGAACTGCCGACCGTACAATCCAACGTCACCCGCGAGGAATTCCACGGCATGGTCCGCAAGGCCGTCGATTACATTATGGCCGGCGATGCGTTCCAGATCGTCCCCTCGCAGCGTTTCCGGCTGCCGTTTTCCCACCCGCCGTTCGCCTTCTACCGCTCGCTCAGACGCCTCAACCCGTCGCCGTTCCTGTTCTTCCTCAATTTCGGTAGTTTCTGCGTCACCGGTTCGAGCCCCGAGATCCTGGTCCGCGTGCGCGACGGGCGGATTACGCTGAGGCCGTTGGCCGGTACACGCAAGCGCGGCGCCACACCGGAAGAAGACCGGGCGTTGGCCGAGGAATTGATCGCCGATCCGAAAGAGCGGGCCGAACACCTGATGCTTCTCGATCTCGGGCGTAACGACGTCGGCCGCGTCGCCAAAGTCGGCACCGTCAAGCCCACTGAACAGTTCATCATCGAGTATTACTCGCACGTCATGCACATCGCCTCTAATGTCGAAGGAGAATTGGACCCGCGCTACGACGCCATCGATGCCCTTCTTGCCGGATTTCCGGCGGGCACCGTTTCCGGCGCACCTAAGGTCCGGGCCATGGAGATCATCGACGAGTTGGAACCGGAACGGCGCGGCGTCTATTCGGGCTGTATCGGTTATTTCGGTGCCGATGGCGACATGGACACCTGCATTGCGCTCCGCACGGCCGTCATCAAGGACGATACGCTCTACATCCAGGCTGGCTGCGGCGTCGTCGCCGACAGCGATCCCGAATTCGAATATCAGGAGAGTGTCAACAAGGCCATGGCCTTGGTTCGGGCCGCCGAAGAAGCGGCGCGGTTTTCCTCGAGCGAGACCTGACCCCGGACTCCTTTGCTCAGTCCGACGCTGCGGTAACCATAATCTCGACGGACCAACCCGGCGGTGCCAGTCGGGCCTCGGTGCAAGCACGGGCCGGCGCGTTCCCGGGTGCCGTCCACGCCTCCCAGACGCCATTCATTTCGTCGAAGTCGCGCATGTCGGCGAGCCACACCTGGGCGGTCAGGAGCTTCGATTTGTCGGTACCGGCGAGGGCCAATAGGCGGTCAATTTCTTCCAAGGTTTCACGGGTTTGATCGGCGACGGGCGCCCGATGATCGCGACCGACCTGGCCGGCCAGGTAAACGACGTTTCCATGAACGACGACTTGCGCCATGCGCGGCCGCTCTTCGTAGCGAACGATCGTCATGGTTTGTCTCCCTCACTTTCGGATTCTGTTGTCGGGTCCTCCGCCGTTTGCGGGGGCGATTGCTGTGCCGTTTGCGGTTCCGCCGTTTCGGTATGACCGTGTTCCGTTTCCGGTAGCGGCAGGCCGGCGTCGTCTGTGGTTTTCTTTGTCGGTCCGGTGGCCGCTTTGTCAGCTCTTAAACGGGTCATCGCCCGCATCAGGATCGCCGAAAGCGGTACCAGTTGAATGCCTTGAGAGCGTAGATCCTTGAGCCAGGGCTCCAGCGCTTCGATAGTGGCATCCCGGGGATGGGCGATGGCGACAGCGTAGCCGCGCCGTTTGGCGAGTGCCGCGGTCTGTTTCAGGCGGCCTCGTATCTCTTCGACGTCGTCGACGTGATCGAGAAAGATGTTCCGCGCGATGAACGGAACGCCGTGGGCCTTCGCGGCAGCGCGGCCGGCCGATTTCGGGGAGGTCACGGAATCGAGGAACAGGAGCCCCCTCTCCTTCAAGGTCTCCATGACTACCGACATGCCGTCCATTTCTGAGGTAAATCGGCTGCCCATATGGTTGTTGATACCGACGTAACCATCTGCCTGGTCGAGTGTCCAATTGAGATTGGCGAGGATTTCCTCACGTGGCATGCCGGTGATCAGCACGTTCGGCCCCGGGTCGACGTCTGGCGAGGATGGTTCCATGGGGACGTGCAGCAAGAGTTCATGGCCGTTATTGCGGGCATCCGCCATTTGCTGGGCGATATCCTTGGCGTAGGTCAGGAAGGATAGAGTCAGCGGGCCCGGCAGGTTCCAGGCCCGCCGGGTGCGGCCGCGGTCGACACCCATGTCGTCGATGACGATGGCAACCAGCGGCCCCGTGTTCGAGGCGACCTCGACGGCGTTCTTGCGCCAGGTCGGCAGGGGCTCGCGGTCCTCTTCCTGCCCCACCGGTTCCGGTTCCGTCGGTTGCGGCGCCGCGGTCGGCGCAGCGGATGTGGTCGGTGGGGCTGGTGCCGGTTCGGCGGGCAAGGACGCGGTCTCCTGCGGCGCCTCTATGGGCTTGGCTTCTTGCGGTGGCTCTGCCGCCGATTCCTGCGAATCCGCCCACACGACCTTTTCGCTGGTCGCCGGTTGCCCAGCCGGCTCCTGCGCCGCTGTCGGTTCCGCTGGTTCGGTCGTTCCTGTTGGCTCGATTGGCGGTTGATCGCCCTTCGCGACATCGCCGTCATCCGTCACATGCAGGGCCGGAAGACCGCCGTTTTCCAGGATGTCCTTCGGTAAGGACTCTTCGTAGGCCCGGTAGGGTGCGCCTTCCGCGCCACCGTTTTCCTCGGGCATCATCGGCGCGGGCGTAGAGGGTACCGTGTCCTTCGACGCTTGGATCTCGTTTTGGGCGCCCGTTTCCTCCGTTGCCTGAGTGGCGGCGGATGCATCGGCCGCAGCCGGGGGCGGTGGAGCAGATTTGGGTTTGAACAGGTAGCCGGTGCCGTAGCCGATGCCGAGCCCGACCAGCGCCAGGACGACTAGAGTAGCCTGGCGCATGGGATTCGGACGAAATTTCCGAGACATCGGTGTTGATACCCGCGTGGTGAATACCGTTCGACCGGGTGACAGTCTTGTGGCGTGCGGAGAAAATTGAAAGGAGATTATTGTCGGGCTTCAGGACCGCTCCGGAACGCCGCTTTCCTCGGCCCCGGCAATTCCGTCCAGTATGGGGCAGTCAGGGCGATGGTCGCCTTGGCAGTGTTCGGTGAGGTCAACCAGCGTAAGACGGAGCGCTTCGAGTTCGCCGATTCGGTCCTCGATCTCGCGGATATGCTCGAGAGCCAGGGCTTTGACGTCGGCACTGGCCCGGTTCTTGTCCTGCCAGAGCTCCAGGAGGGCCGCCACCTGTTTGATCGAAAATCCGAGGTTCCGCGCCCGGTGGATGAAATTGACCGTGGCGATATCGATCTCCGAATAGGTGCGGTAGCCGTTGGCTTGCCGTTCTGCCCGCGGCAACAGGCTGACGCTTTCGTAATAACGGATCGTCTTTGGGCTGACGCCCGTCTGCTCAGCGAGTGAACCAATGTTCATTCTGTTCTCCCGTGGTTTTCCAGCGCCTCAGCAGCAATGAGTTCGAAACCACCGATACGCTGCTCATGGCCATTGCGGCACCGGCGATGACCGGGCTCAAGTGGCCCATGGCGGCCAGGGGGATAGCGACCACGTTGTATATGAAGGCCCAGAACAGGTTCTGCTTGATCTTGGCATTGGTCGCCCGGGAAATATCGAGCGCATCGGCGACCAGCGCTGGATCAGATCGCATCAGCGTGATCCCGGCCGTTTCCATGGCGACGTCGGTGCCCGTACCCATGGCGATCCCGAGGTCGGCGGCGGCCAGCGCCGGCGCGTCGTTGAGACCGTCGCCGACCATGGCGACGACGGCGCCGTCCCGGCGCAGTTTTGAGACCCGTCCTTCCTTTTCGTCCGGCAGGACCTCGGCGGCGACCCGTTCGATACCAAGCGGTCCGGCGATAGCAGCGGCGCTCCTGATGTTGTCGCCGGTCAACAGCATGACGCCGATACTGCGCTGTTTCAGTGTCGTGACGGCTTGCGGTGCGGTTTCCTTAACGTCGTCACCGATGGCGATGAGGCCAAGCAAACTTAGGTCGTCGGCATCGGCGACCCAGGCGATGGTGCGGCCGAAATCTTCCTGGCGAAGCGCCTCGGCATGGAGGTCCGTGAGGTCGATGCTGCGGTCGGCCATCAGACGCCGGCTGCCTATAATAACAGACCGATCGTTTACTTTGGCCTCGAGACCGCGCCCCGGCAGAGCACGAAAGTCGCTTACCGGCGGCAATTTGAGACCGATGGCTTCGGCTTTTGCGATGACGGCCTTGGCCAGCGGGTGTTCGCTTCCCGTCTGTGCCGCGGCGGAAAGCGCGATCAGATCGTTTTCCGGGCCAGACTGGGGAATGACTGCAGCGACGCTAGGCCTTCCCTCGGTCAGGGTGCCGGTTTTGTCGAAGACGACGTCGGTCACGTGGGTGGCGCGTTCCAGGGCCTCGACGTCACGGACCAGGATGCCGTGGCGCGCCGCGACGCCGGTACCGACCATGATTGCGGTCGGTGTCGCGAGACCGAGCGCACAGGGGCAGGCGATGACCAGGACCGTGGCGGCGGTGACGACGGCGGTTTCGAAACCGGCGCCGACGATCAACCAGGCCAAGAATGTCATCAGCGCGATGGTGACGATGGCCGGAACGAAAATGGCCGCGACGCGGTCGACCAGATGCTGGATCGGCGCCTTTTTGGCTTGCGCGTTCTCGACCAGGCGGATGATGCGGCTCAGCATGCTGTCGCCGCCGACCGCCGACGTGACGATAACCAGGCGCCCCTCGCCGTTGACGGCGCCGCCGGTGACCGGCGCCCCTTTTTCCTTGGTCACCGGCAGGCTCTCGCCGGTGATCAAAGCCTCATCGACCTGACTGACCCCTTCCTCGACGCGGCCGTCGACGGGAATACGCTCACCCGGCTTAACGACAACTTTGTCACCGACACGGACCATGGCGATGGGCACGTCCCGCTCTCCCCGTTCGTCGATAATCCGGGCCGTCTCCGGCCTGAGCGCCATCAGGCTTCGGATAGCCGCCGTGGTCGAGCGTTTGGCCCGGGTTTCCAGCCATTTGCCGAGCAAAACCAGGGTAATCACCATCGCCGAGGCCTCGAAATAGAGGGCCGCTTCCTGACCCTCTGCGAGCGGCGCGAAAACGAAATAGGTGCTGAGCAGGTAGGTCGCCGTCGTCCCGAGAACGACCAGCAGGTCCATGTTGCCGCTACGTGCCTTCAAAGCGCGCCAGGCCGGGCCGTAGAAACGGCTCCCGGAGACGAATTGCACCGGCGTCGCCAGGGCCAACTGCACCATCGGCGGCAGCTCAAAGGTAAAGGGCGTCACCATAGACAGCATCTGCACGGCGAACGGTGTGCTGAGTACGATGGCGATCGTCAGCAGGACCCCTTCCCGTCCGCCGCCAGCTACCGCCGATGTGTGTTGTTCCGTGTCGGATTGGTAAAATTCGGCCGAAAACCCCGTTTTCTCGACGGCGTCGACCAACTCGCGTGTGACCTCACCGGAGGCGGTGACGACGGCCTTTTCCGTGGCCAGGTTGACGCTCGCCTCGTGGACCCCGGGCACCGCGGCGAGTGCTTTTTCGACCCGCGCCACGCAGGCCGAGCACGTCATGCCAGTGACGGCGAGCTCGAAGCGTCGAGTTTCTTGGGTTTCCTGAACGGCGCCGAAACCGATCCTCTCGACGGCCTCGACCAAATCCGCCGGGGTTTTGGCTGCGTCCTCGGCATACAGAACGCGCGCCTTTTCCAGGGCCAGGTTGACTTCCGCCGAGGCCACCCCCGGAACGGCGAGCAACGCCTTCTCGACGCGATTTGCGCAACCGGCGCAGGTCATTCCGGTGATGCCGAGATCAACGAACTGCGCGCCGGTTTCCTGCGGTCCCGGCGGCGGTTTTTCAAGGGTATCGGGGTCCATAACAAACCTTCTACCTCACTATAATGTTTTTTATATAATCTTTCCACCAACTGGAAGGTCAAGGAGCCGCGACCCCGGCTCCCCACAGGTATCTTGACGGTGCTGCGGCAGCCCTGCATTGTGGCGCCTCTCCGGCTGGGCGATCTTATGTGAGGACCCAACCGGTGGCGTGGGGTGCGGATCGTCCGAAATTCGAATAACCTTTTGAAATGATTCTGTTAATCGACAATTACGACAGTTTTACCTACAACCTTCTTCACTTCCTGGGCGAGTTGGGCGCAGAGGTCGTCGTTCACCGCAACGACGTCATCGATGCCGACGCGGCGATGGCGCTAAACCCCGACGGTATTGTGCTGTCGCCTGGGCCCTGTGATCCCGACAAGGCTGGCATCTGCATGCCGCTCGTCGAGAGAGCGGCGGGCCAGGTGCCAGTCTTGGGCGTGTGCCTCGGTCACCAAAGCATCGGGCAGGTGTTCGGTGGCCGCATCGTCCGCGCACCGGCGCCGATGCACGGCAAGGTCAGCGCCATCGAACACGACGGCAGGGGCGTTTTTGAAGGCCTGCCCTCACCATTCGAGGCGACACGCTATCATTCTCTGACCATCGACCCGGACAGTGTTCCCGATTGCCTGGAGATCTGTGCCAGGAGTTCCGACGGGGTCATCCAGGGCGTCCGGCACCAGGAATTCCCGATCCATGGGGTGCAGTTCCACCCCGAGAGCATAGCCTCCGAGCACGGGCACCGGCTGCTCGAGAACTTTCTCAACCAACCCGGCGGGAGACTGGCGGCATGAGCGAAGACCTGAAACCCCTCCTGGCCAAGGTGGCCGACGGCAACGCGCTCGGCGTCGACGAGGCCGAGACAGCCTTCGACATCATCATGTCCGGTGAGGCCGCGGAATCTCAGATCGGAGCCTTTCTGATGGCGCTCCGCGTGCGCGGCGAGACGGTCGACGAGATCACCGGCGCCGTCAGGACCATGCGTGCCAAGGCGACCATGATTTCGGCCCCGGATGGAGCGATCGATGTCGTCGGTACCGGCGGCGATGGGGCCGGTACCTTCAATGTGTCGACGGGTGCCGCCCTGGTCGTTGCCGGCGCAGGCGTGCCGGTGGCCAAACACGGCAACCGGGCGCTTTCGTCGAAATCAGGTGCGGCTGACGTGCTAACCGCCCTCGGTGTCAACCTGGATGCGGAAATGGACGTCATCGAGCGCTGCATCCGCGAGGCCGGCATCGGTTTCATGATGGCGCCGCGCCACCACAGTGCCATGCGTTTCGTTGGGCCGGTCCGGGCGGCGCTCGCCGTGCGCACCATCTTCAACATCCTCGGGCCCTTATCCAACCCGGCCGGCGTCAAACGCCAGTTCACCGGCGTCTTCGCCAAGGAATGGGTCGAGCCCATGGCCAATACGCTGGCCAATCTGGGTACCGAGGCGGCTTGGATCGTCCATGGCTCCGACGGACTGGACGAGCTGACGACGACCGGGCCGACCTTCGTCGCTGAACTGAAGGACGGCGTCATTTCGACCTTTGAGATTACTCCCGAGGATTACGGGCTCGCCGTCGCCCAACCGGAAGACCTCAAGGGCGGTGACGGTGAGGTCAACGCAGGGGCCATCCGCAGCCTGCTCGCCGGCGAGGCCGGTCCCTACCGCGACATCGTCGTCTTCAACGCCGCCGCCAGCCTGGTCGTCGCCGGCAAGGCCGCCGACGTCGGCGAAGGCATTGCCATGGCCGCCGAGGCGATCGATGGCGGCAAGGCCCAAACCGTGCTCGACAAGTTGGTCGAGATCTCAAATTCGGCTTCATGAGCGACGTTCTCGCCGAAATCTGCGCCAATAAGCGTATTTTGGTGGCCAGCCGTAAGGCCAAGCGCCCATTTTCGGCCGTGGCCCGCGACGCCAAGGCGGCTGGCGCGACGCGCGGTTTTGGAGACGCCTTGCTGGCGGCATCGAAGAGCGGTTATGGCCTGATTGCCGAGATCAAGCGGGCTTCGCCCTCGAAGGGCTTGATCCGCGCCGATTTCGACCCGAAAACCCTGGCTCAAGCCTACGAACGGGGCGGTGCCAACTGCCTGTCGGTGTTGACCGACGCGCCTTACTTCCTGGGCAAAGACTCTTTCCTGGGCGTGGCGCGGGATGCCACTTCACTGCCCGTGTTGCGCAAGGATTTCATGCTCGACCCTTACCAGATCGTCGAATCGCGGGCCCTGGGGGCGGATTGCGTGCTCCTCATCATGGCGGCGCTCGAAGACACCCAAGCCAAGGAGTTGGAAGCGGCGGCCGTGGAATTCGGCATGGATGTTCTCGTCGAGGTTCATGACGAAGGGGAACTGGAGCGGGCTTTCGAATTGAGAAGCGGCCTGATCGGGATCAACAACCGCAACCTGAAGACCCTCGAGGTCGACATCGCCATGACTGAACGACTGGCGCCGATAGTACCCGAAGGCCGCACCGTGATCAGCGAGAGCGGTCTTTACGAAACGGCTGATCTCGAGCGTATGGCGTCGGTCGGGGCACGGTGTTTCCTGGTCGGTGAATCGTTGATGCGCCAGGACGATGTCGAACAGGCGGTCCGTGACCTGTTGGCCCCCTCGCCGGAACCGGTTGGAGCGTAAGCCCATGGCGGAGTTCACCCATATCGATGCCGATGGCAACGCGGTCATGGTCGACGTTTCGGAAAAACAACCTACTGAACGAACGGCAACGGCCAGGGGCAGTGTCCTTATGCAGCCCGAGACACTGGCCAAAATCATGGAGGGCGGTGTCAAGAAAGGCGACGTGCTATCCGTTGCCCAATTGGCCGGCATCATGGGGGCCAAGCGCGCCCCCGACTTGATTCCGCTGTGTCACCCCCTGTCGCTCAATTCTGTCCAGGTCGACCTCACCTGTGATCCGCAGAGAAACGCCGTCGACATCTCGGCGACCTGCAGGCTGAAGGGCCGCACCGGTGTCGAGATGGAGGCGCTGACCGCCGTTTCCGTGGCGGCGTTGACCGTCTACGACATGTGCAAGGCGGCCGACCGCGGCATGCGCATCACCGACATACGGCTGGTTCACAAGGCCGGCGGCAAGTCGGGCACCTACGAGGCGGAATGAATGCTGAGCGTCGATGAAGCCTTCGAAAAAGTAATATCCGGTTTCACGCCGATCGGATGCGAAAGCGTCGCCTTGTCTGATGGATTGGGCCGCGTGCTGGCCGAGGATGTCACGGCCCGCCTGACGCAACCGCCGAAGGACGTTTCCGCCATGGACGGTTATGCCGTGCGCGGCGCGGATGTGGCCGACGTGCCCGTCACATTGACCCGGATCGGCGAATCGCAGGCCGGCAGCGGTTTCGAGGGCACCGTATCGGCCGGCGAGACGGTCCGCATCTTCACCGGCGCGCCGCTTCCCGACGGCGCCGACACCATCATCATCCAGGAGGTGACGGAAGCCGAAGGTGAGCAGGTCCTGATCAAGGAATCGGCACCGGCCGGCGATTTCGTGCGCCCGGCCGGGCTCGATTTCCGTGCGGGTGAGGCCTTGCTCAAGGCCGGAAAGGTTCTGAGTGCCCGCGACATCGGGTTGTGTGCGGCCATGAACGTCCCTTGGCTGACGGTGCGCCGTAAGCCGCGGGTCGCTATCCTGGCGACCGGCGATGAAGTGGTCATGCCCGGCGACCCCTTGGGCCCGGACCAGATCATCAGTTCCAACAGCCTAGCCTTGGCCGCCTATATCGACGTCATGGGGGGCGTGCCGGTCAACTTAGGCATCGCCCGCGACACGATGGAGTCGATTCGCGAGACGCTGGCCGGCGCCAAGGGAGCTGATTTGCTGGTCACCATCGGTGGTGCCTCGGTCGGCGACTATGATCTGGTTCAGAAGGTGATGGGCGAGGAAGGCCTCGACCTTAATTTTTACAAGGTCGCCATGCGTCCCGGAAAACCGTTGATCTTCGGGCACCTCGGCGACATTCCCGTATTGGGCCTACCCGGCAACCCGGTCTCCGTCGGCGTCACTTCGGCGCTTTTCCTGCAGGCCGCCATGGATGTCATGCTCGGCATCGAAAGACCCGACGGGTCGTTGGAAACGGCACGGCTCGGCCGCGACCTGCCGAAAAACGGGCCGCGCCAGGACTACATGCGGGCCCAATTGGTCACCGGCGGCGACGGTGAATTGACCGCCCTGCCCTTTGATGGCCAGGACAGCTCGATGATGGCTCGTTTTGCCGAAGCCGACTGCCTAGTGGTCCGCGCACCCCACGCGGAACCGGCGGCCAAGGGTGAACGCGTCGAAATTCTTCGAATGCACGGCGGCCGGTCCGGATTCTAAGAAATACCGTTTACGGGTTCGCAGCGACGGTCTTCCCGCGTGACGGGCATCACAGCGAAACTCTAGTGTCTCGGGTAAATTTAAAACGAAAACAGACTTGACGCAAAAAGCGAACCAAAGTAGAACATATGTGAACGTTTGTATTTTGTTCTATATGTTGGGGTTGTGGGTAAGAAATACCTCAAATTCTGTTCACGGCGTTAAAAACCGGTCCGTCAGGGGCACGAGACGGCGGAGCGAGTGCGGCAATTTTCACGGCGCGACCCCTGTCCGGGAACGTCGCGTGACATAGGAGATTATCGGATGTTGACCAAAAAGCAGCACGAACTGCTCGTATTCATCGATGGAAGGTTGCGCGACAGCGGTGTGTCACCCTCCTTCGACGAGATGAAGGACGCGCTCGGCTTGCGGTCGAAATCGGGCATCCACAGGTTGATCACGGGGCTTGAGGAACGTGGATTCATCCGCCGCCTGCCCCACCGGGCGAGAGCCCTCGAGATCCTGCGCATGCCGGAGAACGTGGAACCAGCACGAGGCCCGCGGCCGGAGAAACCTGGCTTTTCACCGAACGTTATCCGCGGCGAGTTCGGCATGGCCGGAACGGCGGTCCACGGCGATGCCGAGGCAGTCAGCCTGCCGCTATACGGACGCATCGCCGCCGGTACGCCGATCGAGGCGCTTCGCGACAATTCGAACGCGGTCGAAGTCCCCGCCAGCATGCTCGGCGGCGGTGACCACTATGCGCTCGAGGTCGACGGCGACTCGATGGTCGAGGCTGGGATCCAGGACGGTGACACGGTTCTCATTCAGCGCGCCGACACGGCGGAAAACGGCACCATCGTCGTCGCTCTCGTCGACGATACGGAAGTGACTTTGAAACGCATCCGTCGAAAAGGCGACTCGATCGCCCTCGAACCGGCCAATGCGGCTTATGAAACTCGAATTTGTGGACCGGACCAGGTCAAGGTCCAGGGGCGCTTGGTGGGGCTGCTCCGCAAGTACTAGATCCGGCAACTAGAGACCCTTACCGGAATCCGTTCTTTCCGGCCCGGTCCACTGTTTACGTGGAGCCCACGGCCTGTTTCCCCGGTGCCGCGCCACAGTATTGATTTCAGGCGGGCCGGTGGCGCGAAAGCGGATCGTATGGGCGCCTTTCCGCCACAGGTCAAATCGATCGATCACCACCGGCGCCGGACACGGGTGGCGGATGGCGATCAGGCTGACCACCACATCTGCGGTCCAACAGTCTTCGGACAAAGCCTCTTCCCGATTTCCGATCGCCACCCGCCGATCGCCATAGGAGGCGAGACAACCGAAGGCGTCGCACTGTGGCTCATGCGGCGTGCCCGTTGAACGGCTCGGCCGCAGCGAACCCGCTTCGGTTTGCCCGGCCATTCGCAGCCAGGTCTTTCGAACATGCCGCGCCCCCTGGCCCCCGGAAAACCGCATTTCGCCGTTGGCTCCACGAAGGGCATAGACGCGGGCTTCCGAGTCGACCCAGACATCGGGCGGACTTAGCGTGGCGAAAGATAGAAAACCGACGGCGATAGGGACTGTTCCGAAATAGCGTAGCCGGTGTCGCCATAAACAAAGCCACAGTCCGCCTAAAGTAATGGCGGCCAGTCCCCAGACCGGCATGGCGGGTGCAAGAGTCACGGCCCCCGGCCAACCCGATACGGTCTCAGCGACGATGACGACACCGTCGACGCCCCAAGCCGCCGGTGTCAGCGCTACGGCTTCCAGGCCGAGCGGCATCAGGAACATGGCGAGGACAGACCACGGCATGATCCACAGCGCGGTGAGCGGCACGGCGATCAAATTGGCGGCCAGACCGTAGTCGGCAAAACGATTGAAGTGAAACAAGGCGAATGACCCGGTCGCAGCGCTGGCGACCAGGGTCGTTAATAAAACGCCGCCGAAATAAAGGAACACGCGGTGCCACGGACCGTGATAAGCGAGCGATACAGAATCGGGGGATCTCTTAGACAGCGCTTCGTAGGCGGCGATAAGAGCCAAGACGGCGGCAAAGGACATTTGGAAACTGGCGCCGAGCAGACTTTCCGGCGTGAAAAGCAGGACCAGGAACGCGGCCCAGGCGACGGAGCGCACGGATAATCCGCGTCGGTCGATGATGACGGCGACAAGGGCGAAACAAAGCATGATGAATGCGCGTTGGGTGGGTAAGGTGGCGCCGGCGATCAGGGCGTAACCGAATGCCGCCAGGATAGCTCCGAATGCGGCGGCCTTCTTGATCGGAAAGCGGACGGCGACACCCGGCACGGCGACCAGGACGAGACGCAGGCCTGAGAACACGGTGATGGCGGCGAGGCCGACGTGCAGTCCGGAGATGGAAAGCAGATGGGCCAATCCCGAACGGCGTAACGCTTCCAGCACCTCTTCAGGAACCGCACGGCGTTCACCGGTGATTAGCGCGGCGACGACTCCGCCCGTTTCGTTGTCGACCGCCGCCAGAATTCGTTTGGTGATGGCGCGGCGCAATCTTTCGATCAGGATCTCGGGCGTTAAGCTGAAACGTCCGGCCGCCGATGACAGGACGGTGGCTTTCCCGAACCCGAACCCGACTGCTCCCAAACCTTCGAAAAAAGCCCACCGTTGAAAATCGTAGGCACCGGGTGCCGCGGGCGGTGGCGGCGGAGACAACCGGGCTCGCACCCTCGCCCAATCTCCCGGCCATATGTCGGGTTGCGTGGCCATCAACCGGATGCGGATCCTCTCCGGCGTTCTATGGGCGGCAACGCCGGATATCCGAGGTTCGTCGAGCACGACCCGCAGACCGCTGGGAAAGGTCTCAACCCGTTGGGCGCGGCCGGCGAGCGTCGCCGGCCCGATCGGTTTCTCGAGCACCGCGGCGGCTGCGATGTGAGTGCGGACCGATGCGGCGGTGAATCCCAATGCGATGACGGCGACGGCGCATAACGCCAACCGTACGGCATTCGGCAGCGCTCCTTCCGCCTTCCGACCCAAGATCAGGGCGGCGGTCAACGCACCCAAAGCCGTGAGCGGACCGAGGGCCAGCGGCGGTTCTTCCAATTGATTAAAATAGATGGCAATTCCGGTGCCGAACCCGACCGGCAACCACAGGGGCCAACGCCCGCGCTCGGCAATCAAGGTGGCCCGAAACAAACCGACGACGCGCCAATACATGGCGAACCCCGCATTGTTATGCGGCGCGTCGGTCCGGAAGCCCGGTTAAGAATACAATTTCAGATTTATGCGCCCGGCGCGCCACTACCGGACATAAATGTAAGTCAATGCGCTGCTCACGAAAAGCTCGCTCGTAAAGGGTAGGTTCAACGACCCTTCCGTGAGCTGATATACCCCTTCCTGGGTCGGTACCAGATGAAATTCGACCGTCTTCGAAGGCCCAATACCCACAGAGTCGGGGCAATTGGTGTCGACACCGATGCCGTCGTAGACGACCTTGTTGACCGACGTTGTCGGGAAGAACTCGTCGGCGCGGAACCAATTCAATTCCTCGCTCCCGTTCGTGACGCGAAGGATAACGGGGTTCCCCACGGATAACTCCAGTAGGCTACTGGAAAAACTGTCGTCGGCGTATTCGATATCAATGGCCTCCGCTTGATCCCATTTAACGGCCGCCTGCCCTTCCGATGCAGCGGCACAACTGGCGTATGGAAGTGAAACCACGCCTTCGCTCGACATCTGAGTAGCAACGCAACCGCTGACCGCGACCGCGACCGCAACAGCAGGCAATCCCCAACGCGCTTTCATCCCCAATCTCCGGATACCATTAGAAAACCGGGGCGATGATAGCAATCTCGACCGACGGCAACAAAAGGATTCCGCTTGGACCAAGGTATTTTAATGGCGACAAAAACCGGAATCCTGTCGTCAATGCCGAAAAACGAGGAAAACGGCCAATAATGCGATGCAATGCTGGTGCTGCACTTGCTAACAAAATATGCTAAACACCGCCTGCCCCTTACTTTTCAGAGGGTGTGACAAGAGGAATTCCATGTCCGTCGTTACCCGATTCGCTCCTTCACCAACCGGTTTTCTCCACATCGGCGGCGCACGGACTGCCCTGTACAATTGGTTGTTTGCGCAGCATCACAGGAAGTACGGGGACGGAGGGCGCTTCCTTTTGCGCATCGAAGACACGGACCGCAAGCGCTCGACACAGGAGGCTGTGGACGCCATCTATGACGACTTGAAATGGCTGGGCCTTGATTGGGACGGTGACGCGGTTTCGCAGATTTCACGGATTGAGCGGCACAAAGAAGTGGTCCACGCCCTGCTCGCCGAGGATAAGGCGTATAAATGCTACTGCACGCCAGAAGAATTGGCCGAAATGCGTGAACAGGCCCGCGCCGAGGGCCGGCAGGCGCGTTATGACGGGCGTTGGCGGGACCGAGATCCGGCCGATGCACCGTCGGGCATCGATCCAGTCATTCGTTTGAAGGCACCGACTTCCGGTGAAACGGTTATCGAAGACCTGGTTCAAGGCGACGTCACGGTCAGCAACCAACAACTCGACGATATGGTTCTCATGCGTGGCGACGGGACTCCGACGTATATGCTGGCCGTCGTCGTCGACGACCATGACATGGGCATTACCCATGTCATCCGCGGCGACGATCACCTAACCAACGCATTTCGCCAAACCCAGCTATTCCGGTCTATGGAATGGGAAACGCCGATGTTCGCGCATATTCCACTCATCCATGGTCCCGACGGTGCGAAAATGTCAAAACGCCATGGCGCCCTAGGGGTCGAGGCATACCGCGATCAGGGTTTCCTGCCCGAGGCGTTGCGAAACTACCTTCTCCGGCTTGGCTGGTCCCATGGGGACGAAGAACTCATATCGACGGAACAGGCCATTCAATGGTTCGGTCTCGACGCCGTTGGCCGATCACCGGCCCGTTTCGATTTTGACAAGTTGACGAGTCTCAATGGGACCTATATCCGACAAACCGATAACGCCCGGCTGACCGACCTGGTTCTTTCTCGATTGACGGAGACGCTAGAAGGCGGGCTTGCAGAAGAGGCCCATAGTCGGCTAAACAAGGGTATGGACGGCCTAAAGGAGCGCGCTAAAAATCTTTCAGAACTTACTGATAATTCTTCATTTTATGCCAAAAAGCGCCCCATAGATTTCAACGAACAAGCCCGTAATACCCTTTTCGATTCAGACGTCCTCCAACGGCTCGGCGCTTTGCGCCTCGTATTGGCCGACACCGACCCGTGGACCGTTCAGGCGATCGAGGAGGAAATCCGCGCCTTTGCCACCGAGCAAGGCCTGAAACTGGGTAAGGTCGCCCAACCTATACGAGCCGCCGTAACCGGCACCAACGTGTCGCCGGGGATCTTCGACGTATTGGAAATCCTCGGTCGGGACGAAACTCTAGCGCGCTTCGACGACGCACTATTGGCGGCGCAGTAATGGCGGACCGTGCCGGCCGGGGAATGGCGCGGCGCGAAATGGAATACAGAGGAAGGGCGAAAGCCCGCATTTGATAGGAGAGGAGAAGGAACAAATGAAGAAAAAATCTCAGGCCGGGGGTAAAGGCTATACGTTGACGAATAAACGGACGGGCGAGGCCTATGATTTGCCGGTGTTGAAATCGTCGCTCGGACCAAACGTTATCGACGTCCGCAGGCTCTACGGAGATACCGATCATTTTACCTACGACCCAGGATTCACCTCCACAGGCAGCTGCGAGTCGAAAATTACCTTCATCGACGGTGACAAGGGTGTTCTCCTCTATCGCGGTTATCCGATCGACGAACTGGCAGAACAATCGGACTTTCCGGAGGTTTGCTACCTGCTCCTTTATGGCGAACTGCCGACGCCCGACCAGAAGAAACAGTTCGAACACGATATCACGTATCACACCATGCTGCACGAGCAGCTCAACTACTTCTTCCGCGCCTTCCGCCGCGATGCACATCCGATGGCGATCATGTGCGGCGTCGTCGGTGCCCTATCGGCCTTTTACCATGACTCGACGGATATCGCCGATCCGCGCCACCGGCTGGTCGCATCCTATCGATTGATCGCCAAGATGCCGACGATCGCGGCCATGGCCTATAAGTTCTCCATCGGCCAACCGTTCCAGTATCCGCGCAACGACCTGACCTACGCTCAGAATTTCCTGCACATGATGTACGCCACGCCTTGTGAGGAGTTTCGGGTCAATCCGGTGCTGGCCCGAGCCATGGACCGGATCCTGATCCTGCACGCCGACCACGAACAGAACGCGTCGACATCAACGGTCCGCCTCGCCGGATCGAGCGGCGCCAATCCGTTTGCCTGTATCTCGGCCGGCATCGCGTCCCTCTGGGGCCCCGCCCATGGCGGCGCCAACGAGGCGGTACTCAATATGCTCGAGCACATCGAGCATCCTAAGAACATCCCCGAGTTCATCAAGCGGGCCAAGGACAAGGACGACCCCTTCCGTCTCATGGGCTTCGGACACCGTGTCTACAAGAACTTCGATCCGCGCTCTCGGGTCATGCAACGGACCTGCCACGAAGTCCTTTCGGAGCTGGGCATCAAGAACGAACCTCTGCTCGATATCGCCATGGAACTGGAGCGCATCGCGCTCGAAGACGACTATTTCGTCGAGAAGAAGCTCTATCCGAACGTCGATTTCTATTCGGGCATCATCTTCAAGGCCATGGGCATACCGACCTCGCTGTTCACGGTGATCTTCGCCGTGGCGCGGACCGTCGGCTGGGTCGCCCAGTGGAACGAGATGATCGAGGATCCGTCGCAAAAGATCGGGCGGCCGCGCCAACTCTATACCGGGGCTTCCAAACGCAAGTACATCCCCGTGCACCTGCGGGTCGCGTAATAGCCGGACTTCTCGGCGACGGCGGACGCTACGGTTTCCGCCTGTCGGAGCAAAACGAGATCACATGGTGGCGAGTCGATCGAAGGCGCCCGGTTGGCGTTGGATGCTCGCCAACACCTGTGCGCGGGTCGCGCTCGCAAGGGATCGACAGGCTTGCCGAGGGTCGGGGCGCTCAGCTGTTCAGGACGGTCGATAGAGTCTCGGCCTGTTTCGCCAGGTCGTTGGAGACCGTCAGCACCTCGCCGGAGATCTCGTTGACCTCGGTGACGTTACCACTCACGTCGACGATGCTCGACGTCACCTCGGTGACGCCGGCCGACGCTTCCTGCACGTTGCGGGCGATTTCCTGGGTCGCCGCGCCCTGCTCCTCGACGGCCGCCGCGATGGCGCTCGACACTTCGTTGAAGGACGCGATCTTGGCGCTGATGTCAGCGATCGACTGTACCGCCGTACCGGTCGCGCCCTGAATCTGTTGGACTTGCTGCTGGATCTCTTCTGTGGCTTTGGCCGTTTGGTTTGCTAGGTTTTTGACTTCCGATGCGACGACCGCAAACCCCTTACCGGCCTCGCCGGCCCGGGCCGCTTCGATCGTCGCGTTCAACGCCAGAAGATTGGTTTGATTGGCGATGTCCGTGATGAGGCCAACGACGTTTTCAATCTCTTGCGAAACGTTGGACAACCCGCCGACCAGTTCGTTGGCCTTTTCGGACTCCGCCACCGCCTCGCCGGCCATGGCCGTAGACTGGGTGACCTGACGATTGATCTCCTGAATGGAAGCATTTAGCTCTTCGGCGGCTGAGGCGACGGTTTGAGTGTTGGTTCCGGCCTCTTCGGCGGCCGCCGACACAGTCGTCGTTTTTTCACTGGCCTGTGTCGCCGTGCTGCTCAGCGACTGGGCGTTGGCGTTCAACTCCTGCGAGGCGGCAGCGATGGTATCGACCATCTCCGCGAATTTCTTCATTTTGATTTCGACGCCGTCGGCGGCAGAATTGATCTTGCGCGTTGCGTTGCCGTAGGCACCGAGCATGCCGTGTTCGGCGATGCGGCGGAAATACTGGTTCTCGGCGATGAAGCCAAGGCAGGCCGTCGATTCCCGGACATAAGCGTCGGCGCGATCGATCATTTCGTTGATCTTCAGGCATAACTGGCGTTCGGGCCCGTCCGCCTTGGGGGTCTTCTTGATGCGGGCCTCGAAGTTGCCCTGGCAGATTTCTTCGCAGACCGCGAGGATTTCGTCGATTTTTCCAGTCGAGATACCGCCGCTGGCAACGATCGGTTGGCTGTTTCCTTTTCCGAACATATCAATCGTTCCTCATCAATCCGGACATGAACTCGTTGTAACTGACCCCCTTTTCGGACAGGATTCCGAGAAGGGCGTTGACCGATTCGGTCATCCCGTCCTTCTTGCTGGGGTTGTTCTGTTCGATACCGAGAAGTTTGTCGTAAAGCGGCATGATCGTACCTCGGATGGTATCGCCATTGGGAACGCGCCGGGTCGAATGGTAGCCGACGATATTGCCGTTCTCGAAGCTCGGCGTCACGTGTGCGATGACCCAGTAATGGTCGCCGTTCTTAGCGGAGTTGACGACGTAGGCGAAAATCTCCGTACCCGCCGCCACCGTGTCCCACAGCAACTTGAACACGGCCCGCGGCATGTTCGGATTGCGGATCAGGTTGTGCTGCTGACCGACGCAATCGTCCTCTTCGTACCCGGCGATTTCCAGGAACGTATGGTTTGCATAGGTAATCTTACCTGTCACGTCGGTCTTGCTTACGATCAGGTCTTCATGGTCGAAAAATAACTCTTTTCCCGGAAAGTGCATTCGATGTCTCCACACTGCTTCGACGCAATCCCGCCCAACGAAAAGCCGAACCCGGCGGGCCCACCGAAGGACCGTCGGCGTCCGGCTGATGCCGCGGGGCCGTCACCCCCCCCGCCCGTCAGACCGTCTCGAATGAACGCAAATATAAAACAAACTTGTGAACCCGCTTCCCAAAAAGGACAACTGGCATGTGAACGGGTGTGAATTCGGGTGGGTGCCGCGGAGATTGTACCATCGCGATGGTTTGCCGCAGGGGTGCTGTTTTTCAAGTTTAGGACGGCGCCGACATGCCGATCGCGTTGACGATGGTCATAACCTCCTGGCGTGCGGCATGGTGCGATGGGCTGAGGGCCTTCGGCCCGGCCGCGTCCTTCAAGTCCATAATGGTCAGACCGGCCAGGAACAACTCACGGAATATGACCCGTTCCGAAAAGCCGGGGACGACGCGAAGGCCGATACGTTTGCCCAGGTCCTTGACCAACCGGTCAACTTCCCGGGCGTTGCGACTGTCCAGTGTGCCGATGCGATTGCGCAGGATCATCCAGTCGATTGAACCGCCGTCGCGTTCTGCGCGGGCTTTTTTCTGTTCCCAGACCATCTCCGAATAGTGACTCGGTGCCAAAATCTGCATTGACTTGCCGTCGACATGAGCGAGCACGTCAAAATCGACGAGACTGTCGTTGATTGGCGTCACCAGGGTGTCGGCGTAGGAATGGGCCAGCCGCGACAGCGGACTGTCGGCGCCCGGTGTGTCGATGACCAAGGCGTCGTGATTGACCCAGGCCCCTTCGATCAGGAGTTTGAGTTTCTCGGCGTTCCTTGGCTCTTCACCGCCCGTTTCCATGCGGAAATGCTCCGGCATTTTGACGTCGTTACCGCTTGCCTCGATGAAACGTTTGCGGTTGGCGAGATATCGGCTCAGCGTGCCCTGGCGGGCATCGACGTCGATGGTGGCAACCCTGCGACCCTGGCGCAGGAGGGTGACGGCGACGTGCATGGCCGCCGTCGATTTACCGCTGCCGCCCTTCTCGTTGCCGAAGACGATGACGTGGCCGCGCAAAGCCGTGTCTCCGGTGACCGGTTCGTTGCCTGCCTTATTGCCTATGGTGAACATCGGCGCCTCACGCGGCCCGCAGCCAGACGGCCGTATCGTGGAAAACGGCGCCGCCGTTGGGCAAACCACGGTCGGCGCTGGTCAGAAGGTTGATACCGACTCCCTCCTCGAAGGCGGCGTTTGGCCAGATACCCTCAACGACGACGACCCCGGTTTGTAGGCCGTCGAAGGGTCTGGCGTGAACGACGACGCTGCCCTTGTCGTTGCCGACGCGGACCCGTTCCCCCTCTTCGATGCCGAGTTCAGCGCAGACGTCGGGATGCAGCAGGAGGGTCGGGCGCCCTTCTTTGCGCTGCGACGACGGCATCTCGGTGAATGATGTGTTGAGGAAACGCCGTGCTGGCGCCGTCACGAGTCGGTATGGATGGCGGTCGTCGGCCGTGTCGATGACATCGAGATGATCCGGCAGCGACGGCATTTGGTCATGTTCGGCACCGATGGCCGGCCAATCGGGAGCGAACCGGAACTTTCCGTCGGGCGTCTCGAACCCGTTCAGGAAATGGGCCTCCTCGAAAGGGCGTGAGCAGTCGATCCATCGCATGTCAGCCGCCGCATCGGCACCGGGCAGGCCTGATGCCTTGAGGGACTGGTCGATCAGTTCCCATGCGGTCATGGAAAACCCGGGATGGTCGGCCCCCAAGCGGGCGCCCAGGGCATTGATGACATCGTGGTTGGAGCGGCATTCGCCGGGCGGTTCGATGACCTTGCGGGTGACCTGCAGGTAGATGTGACCACCGCCTTTGTAGAAGTCTTCGTGTTCCAGGAACATGGTCGCCGGCAACAGGATATCGGCAAATTTGGCCGTCGCCGTCATGAACTGTTCGTGGACACAGAGGAACAGGTCCTCGCGCCTGAGGCCTTCCAGCACCTTGCCCGTTTCCGGCGCCACCTCGGCCGGGTTGATGTTCTGCATGAACATGCCGTGTACCGGCGGTCCGCCCAAAAGGCTGTCTTCCTCGCCGGTCAGGATGGGACCGATCCTGGACATATCCAATTGGCGGATCGACGGATCCATGACGTCGAGCCCCATGATCTGCGTCTGGTCGATGCCGTACATACCGGAATTGGAATGAACAGCGCCGCCGCCCCGGTGCTGCCAGGCGCCGGTGACGGCTGGCAGGCAGCTGACGGCGTGCATGTTGACCGCGCCATTGCGGCTTCTGGAAAAACCGTAGCCGACGCGAATGAAACTGCGTTTGGTGGTGCCATAGGTCCGGGCGAAGGAGACGATCTCATCTTCCGTGAGACCGGTGATCGCGGCCGCCCAGGCCGGGGTTCGCGTCGAAAGGTGTTGTTTCAAGCGTTCCGGCGCATCAGTAAAGCGCGCCAGGTAGTCATCGTCGGCGAAGCCCTCGGCGAACAGCACGTGCATGACGGCGCAAGCCAAGGCACCATCGGTTCCCGGTTTCAGAGCGAGGTGTATGTCCGCCACTTCGGCGGTCGGGGTCCGGTAGGGGTCGACCACCACCAGCTTGGCGCCACGCCCTTTGCGGGCCCGGGTGATGTGGGTCATGGTATTGACCTGGGTCGATACCGGATTGCCGCCCCAAACGACGATCAGGTCGGCCTCGGCGATCTCGCGTGGGTCGGCGCCCCGTAGCGCGCCGGTCCCTGCCGTCCAGCCACTCCAGCAAAGCGCCGTACAAATCGTCATATCCTGGCCGGAATAACCCATTGCGTGGCGTAGGCGGTTGATGCCGTCGCGTTGCAGAAGACCCATGGTGCCGGCGAAAAAGTATGGCCACACCGCCTCGGGGCCATGGCGATCGGCGATCTTACGGAAGTTGTCGGCGACTTCGTCCAGGGCGTCGTCCCAAGAGATCGGCTCGAACTTCCCCTCGCCTTTCGGGCCGACCCGGCGCAGCGGCCGTGTCAAACGGTCCGGATGGTGGATGCGCTCTTTGTAGTTGGCCACTTTGGCGCAGACGACACCGGCCGTAAAATCGTTGCCGGATGCGCCGCGCACCTTGCCAATGGTATGGGTATCCAGGCGTTCGACCTCCAACGCACAGGTGCTCGGGCAGTCGTGCGGACAACAGGATGGAACGAATTCTGCGATCATCGGATTGGGCAAGCCGTTGGAATCGCCGCCAATCTAATGCCCTCGGCCCATGCGGACAAGGGAGGACCCCGAACCCCTGCCCCGTTGCGGTCACAGGGCGATTTTGAAATCATGGCCTGAGGGAGATGCGGATGGATACGCAGAGAATCGCCATTATCTGGCAAGTCAGCGATTGCCACGGCTGGGGTATTTTCGGCCTCAACCTGGCCCGCATTCTTGTCGAGGAAGGCCCTTGCCCACCGCTGATGTTCACGCCGCCGACGTTCATCGACCTCGACATGGCGGTGCAACAGAAGCTGGCGCCCTGTTTTCGCGAAGGCATCAAGCTGATCGGCGATCACGAGGAGACGGGCGTCTTTCTCGACAGATCCGTCGTCCTGCACTCCCTCAACAACGTCTTTAGGCCGACCGCGCTCAGCGCCAAAATCACGGGCCGCGCCAACGTCGGGTTCGTATTCTTCGAAAGCGCCGACATCAAGGCCGATGCCGTGGAACGGGTTTCCCGCCTCGACCGCCTTCTGGTCGGATCGACCTGGAACCTGGAGATGTGCCGCCGCGCCGGCATTGCGAACGTCGCTTTCGTCAGCCAGGGGGTCGATACCGAACTCTTCCGTCCCGGCCCGCGCCAAGACGTTCCAAGCGGCCGCTTCGTCGTCTACTCCGGCGGCAAGCTGGAATACCGCAAGGGTCAGGACCTGATTCTAGAGGCGTTCAAACGGTTCCGGCAAAGACATCCGGACAGTGTTCTCGTCACCGCCTGGCAAAACAGTTGGGCGGAAACGGCGGCGACGGTATCCGTGTCGCCCTATATCTCTGAAGCGCCCCGGCAGGACGAAGCGGGTAACCTGAGGATCGAACCCTGGGCGCACGCCCACGGCATTCCTGGTGAGTGTTTCGTCGACCTCGGCTGGACGGCAAATGCCCGGCTGCCGGCAATCCTGCGCGAGGCCGACGTCGCCGTGTTTCCGAGCCGTTGCGAGGGTGGCACCAACCTGTGTGCCATGGAAGCCATGGCTTGCGGCGTGCCGACCATCCTCACGGCCAACACAGGTCACCTGGACTTGATCGACGACGATAACTGTTATCCCGTCGCCGACCAGAAGCCCTGCTTCGATGGGTTCGACAAGACCGGCGAATGGATGGAGGCGTCTATCGACGGGATCGTCGATTGCCTGGAGCGGGCCTACGCGGATACCGAGGACCGTAAACGACGGGGCGCCAACGGAGCGGCGACCTTGGAGAATCTCTCCTGGCAAATCCAAATTCCGGCCCTTATCGACGCCATTCACGATCTGATGTAGTTGGTTCTCCGCTCGGCCAGGCGGCGCAATACGAAAAACCAGATTTTGTAATACTCGTTCATACAATTTGAATGGGCAGTTCCAAACGCGTTAATGGCCGCTGGTTATGACGTAATTCGTGTAACGACATATTGTTGGCTGCTCGGACTGGGTTGAGCAATCGAGGGGGCATTTCCACATTCCATTTCGACTCGCGATCGCGGGATGGCGCGGCGGCTCGGTTCCAAGCGATCCGGTCCACGATCGGATTACATTGGAGATAAATCCATGGCAAACAACGCGACCCTGACGGGACATGAAAGGTCTTTCGATCCCGGAGACATCATCGTCAGCAAGACCGACCCCAAAGGGATCATCACCTACGCGAACGACGTGTTTCTCGAGATTGCCGACTACACGGAAGCCGAAGTCGTCGGTCAGCCCCACAGCATCATCCGCCATCCGCATATGCCGCGCTGCGTGTTCAAGCTGCTCTGGGACCGCATCAGTGCCAAGGACGAGATCTTCGCCTACGTGATGAACCGCACCAAATACGGCGATCATTACTGGGTACTGGCGCATGTGACGCCGACCTTCGGTGCAAACCAGGAGGTCGCCGGTTATCACTCCAATCGCCGCGTCCCGAACCGGAAGGCCCTCGATACGATCGTTCCCCTCTACGAAAAACTGCGGGCCGAAGAAGAGCGTCATGCCAACCGTAAAGACGGCCTCGCGGCGTCCTTCAAGATGCTGACCAGCACGGTCGACGCCACCGGGCTCGATTACGACCGGTTCATCTATTCGCTGCAGCAGGCGTGAGCGGCAGTTCCGCTGTCAACACGCCACCCGAAAATCGTCCAGACCGTCTGAGGTAGGATCATGAGCCTTCGAAATCTGAAAATCTCCCAGAAACTCCCGGGCGCCATCGCCACGGTTGCCGTCGGCGCCGTCATCGTGACCGGTGTCGTCGCCTACGCGATCGGCGCCTATGAACTGGAGATCGAGGCCAAGAACAAGGTTTCCACCTTGATGGCGTCGCGCGAACAGGCGCTGGAGTACTACCTGGATTCGATCCGCACCGATTTAGTTACGCTTTCAGACAACGATATGGTCGTCGACGGTCTGACCAAGTTCGAGGAGGGTTGGGACGACCTCGGAGCCGATGTCGAAAAAATCCTGCACCGGCTCTATATCGACGACAACCCGAATCCGCTCGGCGAAAAGCACAAAATGGATCGGGCTACGGATGGCAGTTCCTATACAGAGGCGCACGCCCATTATCATCCGTGGTTCCGTAATTTCCTCGAAGCCCGCGGTTATTACGACATCTTCCTCGTCAACCACCACGGCAAACTTGTCTATACGGTCTTCAAGGAGGAGGACTACGCCACCAACCTGCTGACCGGCAAGTGGAAGGACACCGGCCTCGGCAAGGTGGTGAGAGCCGTCTTGGATGATTTCAAGCCCGGCAAGGTCGTCTTCGACGACTTCGCGCCCTACGCACCGAGCCACGGGGCGCCGGCCAGCTTCATCGCGGCGCCGATCTTCGACGAATTTGGCGAGAAGCACGGCATCTTGGTCTTCCAGATGCCGATCGACCGCATCAATTCGGTGATGCAGGTCTCGACCGGCATGGGCGAAACCGGTGAAACCTATATCGTCGGCCCGGATCTGTTGATGCGCAGTGATTCCCGGTTCTCCAAGGATTCGACCATCCTCAAGACCAAGGTTGACACATCGACCGTCAAGAAAGCGCTGAGCGGCGGCACCGGCGTCGAAATCGTCGATGATTACCGCGGCATCCCGGTCGTTTCCGCCTATGCGCCCTTGGAGCTCCACGGGACCCGCTGGGCGGTGATGGCGGAAATCGACGAGGAGGAAGCGTTGACCTTGGTCACGGCCATGGGCCAGTACATGGCGATCACGGTCGTCATCATCGCCGCTGTTGCAGCCTTGATCGGCTTTTTCACCGTGCGTGGTACGGTACACGAGATCATCCGCAGCGCCGATGTCGCGGCACGGGCAGCCAAGGGCGACCTCGACACACGTGTACTCGGGATCAAGCGGACCGACGAACTTGGTGTCCTGCAGAACTCCATCAACCGCCTGCTCGACCGGGCCGAAGCCTTCTCGCGGGAGGCCGGTGCCGCCCTCAAATACGCTTCCAAGGGCGATTACTTCCGGGTCATTCTTCCTGAAGGCATGGTCGGATCCTTCGCCCGGCGGGCCGAAATTATCAACGAAGGTCTGCAATCGATGGACAACAAGTCGACGTCTTTCACCGAGAACGCCGGTCGCATGGGCGCCAACATCAAGGACGTCGTCGGCAACGTCATGAGCACGGCGACACAGATCGGCCAGTCGTCGGGCGAAATGGCCGGTGTGGCGTCCGATACCAGCAATCAATCCTCGACCGTTTCGACGGCCGCCGAGGAGGCGGCGGAGAACGTGCAGAGCGTCGCCGCCGCGACCGAGGAGTTTTCGGCCGCTATCAGTGAGGTTGCGCAACAGGTCCAGCGTTCGGCCGATCTTGGGAAGGCCGCGGTCGACCGCGCCGCCCACGCGGACGAGACGATCCAGACCCTTTCGAATGCGGCCAGCCGGATCGGTGAAGTGGTCAACCTGATCAACGATATCGCCGAACAGACCAACCTCTTGGCCCTGAACGCGACCATCGAGGCGGCGCGGGCCGGGGACGCCGGCAAAGGGTTCGCGGTCGTCGCCTCCGAGGTCAAGAACCTAGCCAACCAGACGGCGCGCGCCACCGACGAAATCGTTGAGCAGATCAAGTCCATGCAGGACGTGGTCAACGATGCCGTTCACGCCATCGACGAGATCGGGACCTCAATCAAGGATATCGATGAGGCCGGCAGCGCCATCGCCGCCAGCGTCGAGGAGCAGCGGGCCGTCGTCACCGACATCAGTTCCAGCATCCAGAGCGCTGTCGGCAAGGTCACGGTCGTCGCCGAAACGATCTCATCGGTGTCCGAGGGCGCCAACACGACGAGCGCCTCGGTCGAACAGGTCCGGCATGCCGCCGACGATCTGCAGAAACGGGCCGAAGGCCTCAACCGTGATGTCGACGGGTTCCTGGCCGCCGTCGCCAACGGCTAAGTTCCCCTAAGCCGGCTCAGGAGGGTTGCGCCCTATTCCGTGACGATGCGTTTGTCGTTGCCGTAAAAGGCGTGGTAGACGAAGGCGAAGGTGGCGTCATGAACGACGTCGTTGCCGGCACGCTGAACGGTCACGTTGCCGACATCGCGGCCTTCCCGGATGCGGCTCGTATCCAGCGCCGAGTTCTGCCCGGCGCTCCAGGCCAGGACCAGATCTCCGTCGATGACCTTGCCTTTCTCAGCCAGCATGGGCATCGACCAGGCCTTGCCGCCGACGACGACGACGCGGACCATGGGATTGATGTAGTCCGGCGTTTCGCCGCGGAAGAGGAACGGGTATGAAGCCGTGTCGTAGCCTGAATAAGGGTTGCGGCCATAGTCCCGCATGCCCGGGTTGGTCGGGATCAGGACCTCGCCCTTGGGCGCGCGTTTCTTGAATTTGGCGAAGGATTCGAGGCGCGACGGCAGCATCTTCAGGCGTTTGCCCGTCATCTCGCCGACGATGCCCTCGCCCAGGAACTGCTGCCGCCAGCTCTCGGTCTGGCGGTCGTACATGACCATGTCCGAATTGCGCAACTTACCGGTGGTGCCGAAATCGAGAACCATGCCGTCGAGGCGTCGGTCGAACACGATCGACGAGTTGCACGGCGGACAATAGGTGACGGTGATCGGCACCCCGTCGAATTCATCGTTGACGATCTCATGCCAGGTCAGGATGCGCAGCGGATAGGCCCTGGCCTTGCCGTTGACGATGACTCCGACGACCGGTTCCATGTCGGACAGGTCTTGTCCGGAAACCTTGGCCGCCGCCATGAACCGGGGATCATCGATCGACGGGATGCCGTCCTTGGGTGGCCCGCCCGACAGGATCTCCGAGAAGTCGACGGACGCCTTGGAGAAATCGGTCTTGGTCCATTCCCATTTCCAGGACATCGGGATGTCGGCAGCGCGCGCCGACGTGGCGATCAGAACCAGCGCCGCAAAGGTCGCGCCGAGTAGAAATCCACTCGCCAACCACAGACGCGGATCCAGGACTTTCATCTTCGCATTTGAGTGTTCCATGACCGCTAGAGTGGCCAAGGGCGTTCGGGCGGGCAAGACACGGCCGATCACATCCCGGTGAGAGGGCCGCTCGAATGCCCTATTCGCGCCACAGGCAGCGTACATAAACAAGTGCTTAACCAGTTTCGAGATAGTTTACACTTAGGCTCCGCGTATGATCAGGCGGGATTAAGAGGCATCGATGGTGAAAGCGATACAACCGTTCGGAATTGCGCTGACGTTCGCCCTGACCCTGTCCATTGCGGCGACGGTGTCGGCGCAACAAGGGGCGCCCGGCCAAGTGCGTATTCAAGGGGTTCCGGTCGAACAGCAAACTCCGGTGCCGCCGGCGCCGGTCGGCGGTGTCGGCTTGCTTGATTTGTGCGAGGAGATGCGCCAGTTCGTGCAGTCCATATCCAACTTCGCAAGACGCTACCGGCCGAATTTCGTCGTTATCGCCAAGGATGGGATGAATCTACTGGTCAAGCGCGACCCGGTCGATGAAACCCGGGGTTCGCCGGCGCGCGCCTACATGCGGGCGATCGACGGAATCATGGAACAGGGCGCGTTTTTCGATAAACGTCGCGGCGACCGCCCCTTCGGCATGCCGCCCGAGGAAGAACGCCAGCAGTTTCTCCTGTCGATGACCGATTTCGCCGCGCGCCGCGGCCTCAAGGTTTTCATGGTCGACTACAGCCGCAACCGCCAAACCGTCGACGAGGCGTTCAAGCTGGCATCGGCTCGCAACTACGTCTCGTTGGTTTCGCCCGTCGAACTCGCCGATACCAACGCGCTGCCCGACTATCCGCGCCGGCCGTTCAACGAGAACCCGAAAAGCATCCTTTCCCTGGGTCAGGTGCGGAATTTCGTCACCATCCGCAATTCCCAGCCGTTCGGCACGGAGGCGGAATTCACGCTGAAGATGCACGACACAAACTACGACATGGTCGTCGTCGAGGTGTTTCACGGGCGCCGCCCCTTGTCACGGCGCGCCGTCGAGACGCTGAAGCACAAGAAGATCGGGACCAAGCGATTGGTCCTCGCCTATATGGACATCGGTTCCGCCGCTGCCTATCACTACTACTGGCAACCGGGATGGCGGGAAGGCTCGCCGGCCTGGATCAGTGCCCCGCAACGGGATGATCCCGACCGCTACCGGGTCGAGTTCTGGCAGCCCGATTGGCAGCAGGTCATATTCGGCGACACCAACTCCTTCACCTACGGCCTCATCGCCCAGGGTTTCGACGGCGTCGTCATCGACGGCCTCGATACGGTCCAGTACTTCGAGGGCGGCGGCGAAGAAGAGGAGGAAGGGCTGTAACCCTTCAGGCCTCGAGTTCGTCCGGGAACCCAGGTGCCCTCAGTTCCCTCCCCGCTTTCTCCTCGAGCAACCGCACGATCTCCGTCGACCACGCCCGGTCGCCGTAGGTTTCCCGCCCGACGTCGAAGATCTCGGCCGTTCGCGCGCCGAGGTCGAGGGGCACGTCGAACTCCGACGCCAGCTTGCGGGCCAGGCCCAGATCTTTGCAGGCCAGATCCATGGTGAAGCCGATGTTATAGGTTCCGGACAGGATCACCTGGCTTTCCGTCTCGTGGACGAAGCTGTTGCCGGAGCTCGCCCGGATGCCCTCGAAGGCCTTGCCAAGGTCGACGCCGGCCTTGGCCGCTAGCATCAGACCCTCGCCGACACCGACAAGGTGGATGAAGGCGAGCAAGTTGGTGATCACCTTGACCACCGAGGCGGCTCCCAGCGGTCCCATATGCAGGACCTCGCCGCCCATGATCTGGATGATCGGCCTGAAGCGCTCGAACAGTACCTCGTCGCCGCCGACCAGGATCGAAATGTCGCCGGACTTGGCCCGGTGGCAGCCGCCGGTGATGGGTGCTTCCAGGATGCCGATGCGGCGTTCGGCCGCCGCCGCGCCCAGGCGCTTGACCTCGTCGGCATCCGTCGTGCTCATTTCGATCCAGGTGCCGCCGGGCGCCAGAACGTCGAGCAGGCCGCCCTCGCCTTCCATCGCTGCGCGGCTGGCGGCCGGCGACGGCAGCGACGTGATCAGCAATTCTGTCCCGTTGGCGCAATCCGCCGCGGTTTCGCCCCAGGCGGCACCGAGGTCGAGCAGGAGCTCACCACGCGACCGGTCCAGATCGTTGACCGTTAGGTCGTGACCGGCCCGCGCCAGATTGGCGGCCAGCGACTGGCCGACGTTGCCGAGCCCGATGAACCCGATCTTCATGATGTCCCCTCCTCTAATCCCTTAGTTCCCATGGGGCATGCATGCCCGACGCGATCTCACTCCAATCGCCGTTTCCGGGCAATGCAAAAACGCATGCGAACGCCAGCCGCATATGGCCGCGCGATACGGCTTTGGTTATGATCGCCGGCGCATGGAACGGAAACGGGGATGACCATGGACACGCAACACCGCCGCGTCGAGGACGTTGAACTCGCCGCCTTCCTCGATTTTAGCGAGGCCGCCGACGGGCTCGACCCGTTGGACCTCAGTTACGAGATCATCGACGACGCCCTGATCATGGTCGCTCCGGGTGACGGGCATTTCCTGGTCAACCGGGTCATCGGCCTCGGCGTCGAGGCACCGGCCCAGCGCGAAACCATTACCCATATCGCGGCGCTTTACCGGGACAACGAGATCGCACGGCCCTTCATCCACGTGGTCGACGATGCCAAGCCGGCGGAACTGGAAACCTGGCTGGTAGAAGAAGGTTTGGTCAAGCAACGGCGCTGGATGAAGTTCGTGCGCGGCGCCGGTCCCGTACCCGCCTCGGGGTCGTCGATGGACGTGCGCAGGATCGACGCCACCCATTGCGAGGATTTCGGGCGCATCGTCGCCGCCGCCTTCGATTTCGGCGAGGAGACGATCCCGGCCCTGGCCCGGCTCACCGAGCGCCCGAAATGGCATATCTACATGGGTTTCGTCGACGGCCAGCCGGCCGCCGCCGGAGCCCTGTTCGTCGATCGGGGCGTCGGCTGGTGTGATTTCGGCGCCACCTCGCCCGATTTCCGGCGTATGGGCGGCCAGCGCGCCATGCTGGAAGCGCGGGTCAAGGCGGCCCTCGATCTCGGCTGCGACGTGATCGCCACGGAAACCGGCGAAGCGGTCGAGGGCGACCCGCAGCATTCCTACCACAACATCCAATGGGCCGGTTTCGAGGAGTCCTATCTCCGCGACAACTACGCCTTGGCCAAATAACGCTTCTGGTCAGGACTGCAGTTCGGCGAGCAGCTCCTCGAGCAACGCCATGCCGGCGCCCCAGCCCTTGCCCATGCCGTCCATGGCGCCGGCGAAACACGCGATCTCGGCTTCGCTGGCTTCGTGCGGCACCCAGGTCAGGCGCATTTTGGTCTTCCCGCCCTCCTCGGCGAAGGTCACGGTCGTCAGCAGCACGCGGGGCCAATCGGGCATCATCGGGTTGGCGATGACGTTCCAGTCCCCATCCGACACCGAATGCAGCCAGACCAGGCGTTCCGGCTCGACCACCTCCGTATATTCGACCCGCTGGTAGTTGGAATTGCCGTCCCACTTCATCTCGCCCAACCACAGGCCGCCCGGTTCGACATCGAGGCGATGGACGATGGTCTCCACGTTGGGCCCGTACCAGCGCTGGATCAGCTCCGGATCGGTCCAGGTCTTCCACACCAGCTCGCGCGGCGCATCGAAGACCCGCTCCAGCACATAGGTCGGCAATTCAGTCATTCTCGGCTCCTCTCATTGTTCTTGGCCTGGGTTCTGGCCTTTTTTCAACTCTTGCAACAGGTCGTCGAGCTGATCGAAGCTCGATTCCCAGAACTCGTGGAACTCTTCCAGCCACTTCACCGCCGCCGCCATGGGCTCGGCCTTCAGCCGGGCCGGCCGGCGCTGGCGGTCGACGGCGCGCTCGATCAGCCCGGCCCGCTCAAGGACTTTCAAATGTTTCGACACCGCCGGCTGGCTCATTTCGAACGGCTGGGTCAGTTCATTGACCGACGCTTCGCCGCTGGCCAGCCTGGCGAGGATGGCGCGGCGCGTCGGATCGGCGAGCGCCGCGAACACGGCGTCGAGGTTTCGGGTTTCGGTTGCCAGTCCGATTTGTTCCATAACCAATTGGTTATATAATTGTACCCGTCCCGTCAACCCCATTCCAAACACCTTGTGCTGATTGACCGCAATGCGCGCATTTACAGGACGACGGCCGCACCCCTATGGTGGCTCGGACACAGGGTAAATTCGGGATATGGATACCTTCGATTACGTCATCATCGGCGCCGGATCGGCCGGCTGCGTGCTGGCCAACCGCGTGAGCGCGGACGGCAAACATACGGTCTGCGTGCTGGAAGCCGGTCCCGCCGACTGGCACCCCTATATCCAAATTCCCGTCGGCTTCATGAAGCTGATGGATCACCGGACCTTCAATTGGCGTTACCAGACCGAACCCACCGAATGGACCGGCGGCCGCGCCATTCCAGTGCCGCGCGGCAAGACCCTGGGCGGATCGAGCTCCATCAACGGCAACATCTACACGCGCGGCTGCCAGGCCGACTACAACAGCTGGGCGCAGCTCGGCAACAGCGGCTGGGGTTTTGCCGACGTGCTGCCCTATTTCAAACGCGCCGAAAACCGCATCGGCGAGGCCGACGAGACCTATAGGGGCCGCAATGGTCCGCTCGCCATCACCGATACGGACTGGACCCACCGGCTCTGCGACGCCTTCATCGAAGGGGCGGAAAGCCTCGGCATTCCGCGCAACCCCGACTACAACGGCGCCGAGCAGGAGGGTGTCACCTACACCCAGCGCACCATCCACAACCGGCGCCGGGTCAGCGCCGCCACCGCCTATCTGGTCCCGGCGAAGGCGCGCACGAACCTGACGGTGGTGACCAAGGCTTTCGCCACGGGTCTCGTTCTGGACGGCAAACGGGTCACCGGGGTGCACTACCTGAAAGGCGGGCGCGGCGGCAGCGCAAGGCACGTCAACGCCCGGCGCGAGGTCATCCTGGCCGGCGGCGTCATCAATTCGCCGCAGCTCCTGCAGGTCTCCGGCATCGGCTCGCCGGCCCTCCTCTCCAACCTGGGAATCCCCGTCGTCCATGCCCTCGACGCGGTCGGCGATAATCTCCGCGACCACTACGCGCCCCGCTTCACGGCGCGGGTCCGGAACAGCGACACCATCAACCGCCGCGCCCAGGGCCTCGGCCTGGTCCCGGAAGTGGCCAAGTGGCTGATCGGCCAACCGAGCGTGCTGTCCATCTGTTCGACCCTGGTTTACGCCTTCTGGCGCTCCGACCCGGCCGTCGCCAACAGCGACCTGCAGCTCACCTTCACGCCGACCAGCTACGTCTCCGGGCGCCAAGCCGTCCTCGATAAATTCCCCGGCATGTCGGTCGCCTCCTGGCAGCAGCGCCCGGAGAGCTCCGGCTACGTCCGGGCCGTCTCCGCCGACCCCTTCGACAAGCCCGTGATCCAACCCAATTACCTGGACCATGAAACCGACCGCCGCGTGGTGTTGGCCGGTATGAAGCTGGCCCGGCGTATCCTGCGCTCGGCGCCCATGGAACCCTATTTCGACGGCGAGGACTTCCCGGGCGACGACGTCCGGACCGACGACGAATTGATGACGGCGGCGAAAGCGCGCGGCACCACCACCTTCCACCCCATGGGTACCTGCCGCATGGGCCCGGCCGCGGACCCGTCGACGGTGGTCGACGACCAGCTGCGTATCCACGGGCTCGACGGCATCCGGATCGTCGATGCCTCGGTCATGCCCAACATGCCGTCGGCCAACCTCAACGCGGCGGTCATCATGATCGCCGAGAAGGCCGCCGACATGATCCTCGGGCGGGAGCCGCTGGAGGCGGTGGTGCTGTAGGGGGCGTGCTAGGATGGTCCCACGCGATGCGACGAGACGATGACCATGGCGAAGGACGACGAAACGGCGGTCATTACCGGGCGCTGCTATTGCGGGCGGACGACGATCACAGCCACGCAAAAACCGCTCGCCGTCGCCTATTGCCATTGCAGTGACTGCCGGCGCGTCACCGGCGCCCCCGTCGCCGCTTTCGCCGCTTTCGATGATCAAGCAGTCACCCTATCGCCGGACGACGGGCGCGAGGTGACCGCCAATCCCGGTGTCAAACGCACCTTCTGTACGACCTGTGGATCACCGCTCACCGGGCGCTACGGCTACCTGCCGGGACAGGTCTACATCGCCATCGGCATCCTCGATCAAGCCGACGACCTCGCCCCGCAACTCCACGCCCACGACGGGCAACGCCTCAATTGGCTGCACATCGATGACGACCTGGAGCGGTTTGCGGCGTCGTCGCGGTCGCGGCTCGGTGATAAGGCGGAGTGACGGCGGTGGATACAACCCGTGACATGATCCTCGGGCGTCCGCCTAGGGAGGTGGGTTGGGGAGAGTCCGAGCAATCCCAGAAGCGGCCTCGAGATGATCGGCTAATCTATCCCTGTTATTATTCGCATAAGGGAGCAAGTTTCAGTGAAATACTGACGAATTTCCGCATGGAGGGTGTAACCATGGCCAAGATTGCGTTTCTCGGAACAGGACAAATGGGGAGTCGTATGGCCGCCAACCTTCTTGCGGCTGGTCACGAAGTCAGCATTTGGAACCGTTCATCGGACAAGGCGGAACCGCTCGCCGCTCATGGCGCCGTCATCGCGGATTCACCTGCCGCAGCAGCGGGGAATGCGGAGGCGATCTTTTCGTCCGTAGCGGATGACACCGCCTCGGAGCGCGTATGGCTCGCCGATGATGGTGCTTTGTCCACCGTATCCTCCGATGCGCTCGTGATCGAATGCAGCACGATTTCCTACAATTTCGTCCGCCGATTGGCTGATGCGGTGTCGGCAAGAGGCTGCGGCTATCTGGACTGCCCTGTAAATGGGACGCCGGTCAACGCGGCAACGGGCGAACTCGTTCTGTTGGTCGGGGCCTCTGAAGGTGATCTGGAGCGGGCGCGCCCCTTGTTGGAGACCATTTCCGCATTGATCCTTCATTTCGGCGACGTCGGCACAGGGACGGCGTTCAAGCTGATCAACAACCTTTTGGGAGCGGTGCATATTGCGTCGATTGCCGAGGCCGTCCACCTTGCCCGGAAGCTGAACCTGGACCCGGAGACGTTGATCGCGGCGGTCGAGACCGGCCCCTGCGCCAGCCCTCACGTCAAGCGCATGATCCGACCGATGGCTGAGGGACGCCTTGCCGACCAATTTGGCCTCGCCATTGGTTTGCGGGAAAAGGACTCCCGGTACTGTCTGAACATGGCGAAAGCGTTTGATACCGGTATGTCGGTCGGCGAAACCGCCCACAGGTGGTATCGACTGGCAATTCAAAGTGAGGCGGACCAAGACGACTCCGCAACGCTGCGCGTGGTGACCGAAAACAATGGAACCCTGACGAAGGATCCGGGAAGGTAGAGGGCTGTTTCGTCATGGCTCCGATCCTGCAACGTATCAGATGCGGCGAATATGCCCGCGCCAAGGACACGTCCGCTTTGGGGGGATAACAGCCGCGTAACCCTTTGGGCTTTTTTCCGAAACAAGGAACTAGCGGCCCCTGGTTTCCCTACAACTCCTGCACATCCAAGATCCCCGGCACCGCCCTCAGCGCCCGATAGACGCCGGGCGAGATGTCGTAGCGCTGTTTGCGCCGCAGGATCAGGTTGCTGTAGCCGGGGATGCGGGCCTGGATCTCGATGGTGCCGTTGCCGCGCCGCTCGCCGTCGAGGATCTCCTTCAAGGGGCCGAGCGGCGCTTCCGAGTCGATGATGACCCGCAGGCCCTGGGACTTGGCGGCGGCGGCCTTTTCGAGCGGTTGGAACTTCTGGGCCAGGAAGCGCGCCTCGTCGTCCTCGTTCTCGAACTGGGCAGTGGCCTCGATGAGAAGCAGATTGCCGTTCTCCAGGAATTCCCGCGACGCGTTCAGCGCTTCCGAGAAACAGGTCACCTCGAAGGCGCCCGACGTGTCGGAGAAGCCGATGAAGGCGAAGCGGTTGCCCTTGGCCGACGTCCGTTCCTTCTTCGATTCCAAGACGCCGGCCAGCTTCACGGGGCCGGCCAGGCGGTCGCGGTTGATCTCGCTGGTGCTCTTGACGCCGAGCTGTTTCAGCGTCTTGGCGAAGGGGTCCAGGGGGTGGGCGGAAAGGTAGAAGCCGATGGCGTCGAACTCTTCGGCGAGGCGGTCCATGGGCGCCCAGTCGGGCACGTCGGGCAGTTCGACCACCGGCTCCGGTGCCGCCTCGCCGCCGAACAGACCCATCTGGTCGGAGTTGCGTTCGTCCCGGGCCAATGAGGCCATGCGGACCATGGTCTCGACGCCCTGGTGGACGCGCCGGCGGTTGGCATTGAGGCCGTCGAAGGCACCGGCCCGGGTCAGGTTCTCGAGCTGGCGCTTGTTCACGAGCGTGGCGTCGAGCCGCGCCACGAAGTCGGACAGGTCCTTGAAGGGCCCGTTCTCTTCACGCTCGTCGACGATCGAGGCCATGGCCCCCTCGCCCACGTTCTTAATGGCGGCCAGTGCATAGCGGATGGCGCTTTTCTCCCCTTCCCCGTTGGTTGTCCTCTCGACGGAGAAGACGACCTCGGAGCGATTGATGTCCGGACCGAGCAGGGGCACACCCTGGCTGGCCAGTTCCTGGCGGAAGATGTTGAGCTTGTCCGTGTTGCCGAGATCGAGCGTCATCGAGGCGGCCAGGAACTCGACCGGATGGTTGGCCTTGAGGTAGGCCGTCTGGTAGGCGACCAGGGCATAGGCGGCGGCGTGCGACTTGTTGAAACCGTAGCCGGCGAACTTGTTGACCTGTTCGAAGATCTCGGCCGCCTTGGCCTCCGGCACGCCCTTGGCCATGGCGCCGTCAATGAAGATCTGGCGCTGCTGGTCCATCTCCTCCTTGATCTTCTTGCCCATGGCGCGCCTGAGGAGATCGGCGCCGCCCAGCGAGTACCCGGATAGCTCCTGGGCGATCTGCATGACCTGTTCCTGGTAGATCATGATGCCGTAGGTCTCCTTGAGGATGCCCTCGAGGGTCGGATAGAGGTAGTCGGGCGCCTCCTCGCCGTGCTTGCGCCGGATGTAGCTGGGGATGTTGTCCATGGGGCCGGGGCGGTAAAGGGCGACGACGGCGATGATGTCCTCGAAGCTGTCCGGCTTCATGGACTTCAAGACATCCCGCATACCCGCACTTTCCAGCTGGAACACCCCGGTCGTCTCGCCGCGGCTCATCATCTCGAAGGTGGCCGGGTCATCCAAGGGGATTGTGGCGAGGTCGATGTCGACGCCCTTTTCGCGGATCAATCGCTCGGCCATTGTCAGCACGGTCAGAGTCTTCAGGCCCAAGAAATCGAATTTCACCAGCCCGGCGCTTTCCACGAACTTCATGTTGAAGCCGGTGACCGGCACTTCGGAACGCGGGTCGCGGTAGAGCGGGATCAGCTCTTCCAAGGGCCGGTCGCCGATGACGACGCCGGCGGCGTGGGTCGAGGCGTGGCGGTAGAGGCCCTCGATCTTCTTGGCGATGTCGACCAGACGCTCGACCGCCGGGTCGTCGGCGATCATCTGGCGCAGCGGCTCCTCGCTGTCGATGGCCTGCTGCAGGGTCACCGGGTTGGCCGGATTGTTCGGCACCTGCTTGCAGATCTTGTCGACGTACCCATAGGGCATTTTGAGCACCCGTCCGACGTCCCGCAAGGCGGCCCTCGCCTGCAGCTTACCGAAGGTGATGATCTGGGCCACGTGATCGAAGCCGTACTTCTGCTGCACGTAGCGGATCACCTCGTCGCGGCGGTCCTGGCAGAAGTCGATGTCGAAATCCGGCATGGAGACGCGTTCCGGGTTGAGGAAACGTTCGAACAACAGCCCCCAGCGCAACGGATCGAGGTCGGTGATGGTCAGCGCCCAGGCGACCACCGAGCCGGCGCCGGAACCGCGCCCGGGGCCGACCGGAATGCCGTGCTCCTTGGCCCACTGGATGAAGTCGGCGACGATCAGGAAGTAGCCGGGGAAGCCCATCTCGACGATGACGTCGAGCTCGTAGTGCAAGCGCTTGCGGTAGGGCTCGGCGGCATGGTTGCGGGCCGCCTCGTCCATGGCCGCGGTGAAGACGTGTTTCTCGAGGCGCTTCTCGAGCCCTTCTTCCGATTGCGCCTTGAGTTCGTCGGCCTCCGTCCGCCCCTCGCCGCAGTCGTAGGGCGGCAGGATCGGCGCGATGCTCTCGACCATGAAGGCGCAGCGCTTGGCGATGACCAGCGTGTTGTCCACCGCCTCCGGCAGGTCGCGGAACAGCCTCCGCATCTCGGCCGCCGTCTTGAAGTAGTGCTCGGGCGTCAGAAAGCGGCGCTCCGATTGCGACAGGTAGGCGCTCTCGGCGATGCAGATCAACGCGTCATGCGCTTCGTGCATGGCGTGGTCCGGGAAGAAGGCCTCGTTGGTGGCGACAAGCGGGACGTCGTGGGCATAGGCCATGTCGAGGAAGGCGTCCTCGGTGCGGTGTTCCGCCTCCATGCCGTGGCGCTGGATCTCCATGTAGAGGTGCCCGGGAAAGGCGACCTGCAGGCGCGTGAGCAAGTCCTCTGCGTCGTCCCTTTTGCCGTCGAGCAGCAACTGCCCGATCGGTCCGCCGGGCCCGCCGGTCAGCACGATCAGGCCGTTCGAGTGTTTTTCCAGGAGTTCCAGAGGCACATGCGGGTCGTGCGCGTCCTCGGTCTCGAGATAGGCGTGGGCCAGCATCTTCAAAAGATTGCGGTAACCGGCATCGTTCTGTACGAGCAGCACCAGCGGCGCCGTGTCGGGGCCGGTCTTGGCCGGCCGGCCGCGGCCATGTTGCTCGTCGGCCTGACCGTTGGCCTCCATGAGCAGGCTCAACTGGCAGCCGATGATCGGCTGGACGCCCGATCCGGCGGCGGCGGACGAGAACTCGAGCGCGCCGAACAGGTTGTTGGTGTCGGTAACGGCGACGGCCGGCATGCCCTGCTCGCGCGTGAGCGCCACAAGCTTTTTCGCCGGAATGGCGCCTTCCGACAGTGAATAGGCGGAATGAACCCGGAGATGGACGAAATCGGCGTGAGTCATGACCGAAACAGGATTCCATATCCGCCCTCGGCGGGGTAGCAAAATATGGTGAATGTCACGGGATTTATCCACAAGATGCTGGGTTTTTGGGGATAACCGGGAATGCCAAGCCGGTGCTTCGCGTTCCGGCCGCGACGGACCGGTTATCGGCTTCGTGAACTAGAAAATGGGTTGCGGCACGTCACCGTAGTAGGTCGTGTCGGTCAGGGTCAGGTGGGTCAGGGTGCCCGTCGGCACGTTGAGATCGGCGATCAGCACGGGTGTCATCTTGGCGTTCATGTCCATGATCTCGTTCAGGGGCACGAACGGTTGGCTCGGCTTGTCGATTTTCGACAGGACGATCTTGACGTCGTCGGTATCCGTCCCCCACAAGAAGCCCGTCATCGACGACCGGTTGACGAAATACTTGATGATTTCCGCCCTCTGGCGCTGGTCGATGGACACGAACTTGCCGAGCATGCCGTAGTCCTTCGGCAGGACATGGGCCGTAAAGCTGACCTCGCCCTGCCCCGCCAAGGCGTTTCGGACCGCATCGATGGCAACGGCTTTCTCTACGACATCACGCAAGTACGCCTCGTCGTGCGGAAACACGGATACGGCCAGGATGTTGCGATCGGACAATTCGGCCGTGTATAGGCTGGCGACGGTAAAGTTCCGGAGGCCGGCAGCGCTGCCGAAGGCCATGGCGACGATCAGCAGCACGGCGGTGGCCTGGGCCACGGCCGGGCTCGGTATCCATCCGAACAGCAGACGGAACAGTCTCCCCCCTGGGTTTCCGGGCAGGAACATGGCCGTCTCTTTCATGTATTCGGCGTATTCCGGGTACTGGCCCTGCATCCGCCGTTCCTCGAACTTGGCCAGGTAGAAATAGAACACGCTCATGGTCATGAAGACGACCAGCATCATCATCCGGGGCCAGATGAAGAGCAGGCCGAACCCGGCCATCATGAAGAACAGATACTGGGGGTGCCGGATATAGTAATAGAGGAAGCTGCTGACCACGCCCTTGCGTTTGAACTTGGCCCAGTAGACCTGGGCGGCAAAGACGAAGAACCCGATGATCCCGGCGTAAAACAGGTACTCCCCGTTTCTGACGAAATTGATGAAGGCGCTTTTCGTCGCGTAAACGGCCTGCGGCAGAAAGAAAGCGGCGACCCAGGCCGTCAGCTCGTTCTGCCGCGCCCCGGCCAAGAACGGGTCGTAGAAGGAATAGAGCAAAATGCCGAACGGGGTCGCCATCAGGATCCCTTCCAGCATGATCAGCCAGTAGAGGAAGTTGACGGCCCCCGAGGTTACCGTTTTCGGGATCGACGCTGGTTTATCGGCGGCCATGTTGCTTTTCTTCCGTTCCATTTCGGCTTTCATACACGGCTCAACGGGCCGCCGGCGACAAGAGACGGCTGTCAGAAATCCTTGAGCCGCTCGGTCGTCTCCGGGTCGAGAAAGCCGGCGACGGTGGCTTCCGTTTCGAGCTCCAGTGCCGCCTCGATGTCGTTTGACGCACAAAGGTTCAGGACGCGCTTCATGGCGCGTACGGAGAGCTGCGGCAGGTCGCTCAGGCGCTTGGCCACGGCCCGCGCTTCCTTCATCAGGGCCTCGTCCTCGACGACGCGCCAGGCGACACCGAGGTCGAGCAGGTCTTCCGCCGCGTAGCGCTCGCCCAGGAACAGCATCTCGCGCGCCTTATTGAGCCCGACCAGGGCCGGCAGCAGGGAAGTCACGGCGCCGGTGACGAACAGGTTGAGCGACACCTCCGGGAAGAAGCCCTTTGCGCTGTTGGCCCAGATGGGAAAATCGCAGTTGATCGCCCATTCGAAACCGCCGCCGACGGCCCGGCCGTTGATGGCGCCGACCACGGGCTTGGCGCCGAAGACGATCGAACGCGTCGCCTGCTGGATCGCCAGAACGAGCTCTCGCGCCTGGCCCTCGTTTTCCGGATGGACGTGTTCCCGGCGGTCGTCGCCGGCGCAGAACGCCCGGCCGGTTCCGGTGAACAGGATTACCCGCGTCGCCGCGTCGGCGTTGGCGTCGTCGAAGGCGCGGGCGACGTCATCGATCAGTTGCCGGTTCATGGCGTTGAGACGGTCCGGACGGTTCAGGGCGATCGTCCGGATCCCGTCGGCGTCGAACGTGCTCGTGACGGTCTGATAGTCGAAGGTGTTCATCCGTAGGTCCTCACCACGCGTTTGGTCTTGCCCTCGGTCACCGGAAAACTACCCACCGGCAGGACGGTGACGCGTGCCGTCGCGCCGAGTTTCGCCTTGACGGCCGCCTCCAGCGCCGGCCCGATCTCGTCGCCGGCGGTCTGGCCTTTCGCCAGTTCGACCTGCACCGGCAGGTAGTCGAAGGGCGGCCGGTGGTCGAGGACGATGCGGTAGTCGCCGGATAGTCCCTCAAATTCGTTGATGACGGCGGCGACCATGGTCGGGAACAGGTTGAGGCCGCGCACGACGACCATGTCGTCGCTGCGGCCGACGACGCGGAACCGCATGCCGGCCCGTCCGCATGGGCAGGATTCTGTCTCGTCGATGACGATCACGTCGCTGGTGCGGAACCGCACCAACGGCTGGCAATCGCGCGCCAGATGGGTCAGGACCAAATCACCCTCGCGTCCGGCTGCAACCGGGAGAGGTGCCCCGGTTTCGCTGTCGATGAGCTCGGGATAAAGCACGTCGCCCGCGAGGAAATGCAGGCGTGTATCGTGCTCGCACTGGGCCGCGAAATTGCAGAACACGTCTGAAACCCCGTAATTGGCATTGCGCGGCTGCAGACCCCAGGTCTCCACGATCCGTTGGCGCATGGCCGGATCGTCGAGGCCCGGCTCGCCGCCGAACAGGCCCAGCTTCAGGCCGAGATCGCGCGGGCGTAACTCGGGAAATCGTTCACGCAAGACGCGCTCGATGACGGCCGGATAGGACGGTGTGCAGGAGATGGCATCGGCACCGATCTCCCGGATGGTGCGGATCAGGCGTTCCGTGTCGCCGACGCCGAAGGGAACGACAGTGGCGCCGGTCCGTTCCAGGGTCATGTGATCGGTGACGCCGCCCATCCACATCTGATAGTTGAGGCAATGAACGACCGTGTGCCCGGGCCGCAGTCCGGCCGCGATCTGGCAGCGTCCGCCGACGATTTCGGTGATCTCGCAATCGCGTGCAGAAAGCGCCAGGTTCATCGCCTGCCCGGTTGTCCCGGATGTGCGGTGCAGGCGGTTCACCGCCTCACGGTTCGATGCCAGGTAGTCACCGAAGGGCGGATGGCGTTCCTGGGAAATCCTCAGACCGGCCTTGTCCGACAGCGGCAGTTCGGCAAGGTCGCGGAGGTCCAGGGGCGGGTTCTGTCCATCCCATAGGTCCCGATAGAAGTCCGAGTTCCGCTCGACATGGAGCCGCTGTGCCTCCCAGGCCTGCTGCTGGTGCCGCAACAGCTCAACCGCGCTCAGCGATACCGCATCTTCCAAAATCGCCATTGGATGAGACTTCGTTTCCGGAAAGGTGAAACCGTTTCGAGCCCGGCAACCTTATCGCAAGAGGGTCATGCCAACAATTGATCGTCGCGCCCGTTGTACGGCGAACGCCCCTTTGCCATACTCCTTTCAGGAGGAACCTAGATGCCGCACGACGGACACGACCATACGGACCCGCCCGGCGAGGTGGAGCTGCGCGTCAAGGCGCTGGAGAGCCTGCTCGTCGAGAAAGGGCTGGTCGATCCGGCCGCCCTCGACGCCGTGATCGACACCTACGAGAACAAGGTCGGGCCGCATCGCGGCGCCAAGGTGGTGGCGCGGGCCTGGACCGACCCGGACTTTCTCGAACGCCTGCGTGCCGACGCCTCCGAGGCGATCCGCGAGTTCGGCTACGAGGGCAGACAGGGCGAGCACGTGGAGATCGTCGAAAACACCGCCGACGTACATAACCTGGCCGTCTGCACGCTCTGTTCGTGCTACCCGTGGACGGTGCTCGGCCTGCCGCCGGTGTGGTACAAATCGGCACCCTACCGTTCGCGCGCCGTCATCGAACCCCGCACGGTGCTCGAGGAGTTCGGTACGGAACTGGGCGACGACGTCGAGGTGCGGGTCTGGGATTCGACCTCGGAAATGCGCTACCTGGTGATCCCCCAGCGCCCCTATGGCACCGAGGGCTGGTCGGACGAGGACCTGGAGAGTTTGGTCACGCGCAACTCCATGATCGGCGTCGAGAAGGCGAAAAGCCCGGACTACGGAGGTTCATCGTGAACGGTGCCCATGACATGGGCGGCATGCAGGGGTTCGGCCCGGTCGATGCCGAACCGGAAACGGAAGAGCCCATCTTCCATGCCGAATGGGAACGCCGGGCCTTCGCCCTGACCCTGACCAGCGCCATGATCGGACGCTGGAACATCGACATGTCGCGCTTCGCCCGCGAACGCCAGCACCCCATCGATTACCTGGGAAACAGCTATTACGAGACCTGGCTGGCCGGGCTCTATAAGCTCCTGGTCGAGGCCGGGTTGGTCACCGAAGAGGAACTGGCCGCCGGTAAGCCCCTGACCGCGCCGACCGACCCCGATCAGATCCGCGTCGCCGACGCCGAGACGGCGGTCAAGCTCCTCAACCGCGGCGGCCCGACCGAAATGGATTCCGACAGGACTCCTGCCTTCAAGCCGGGCGATCGGGTGCGGGTGCTGAACGTGCATCCGGCCGGCCATACCCGGGCGCCGCGTTACACGCGCGGCCGCGCAGGCGTCATCCATCACGGCCATGGCGTCCATGTCTTCGCCGACGAGAACGCCAAGGGCAACCGGGTCGGCGAGCACCTCTATTCCGTGCGCTTCCAGGCCCGCGACCTATGGGGACCCGAGGCGTCGGCTAAGGACGCCGTGCACGTCGATCTCTGGGAGCCGCACCTGGAGGCGTTCTGACGGTGACGACGATCCCTGCCCCCCTGCCCCTGCAACCGGTGGACGCCGAAGGCCCGGTGTTCCGCGAACCCTGGGAAGCGCAGGTCTTTGCCTTGGCCGTGACGCTGTCCGAGGCCGGTCTCTTCACCTGGGAGGAATGGGCGGCCACGCTGGGCGCCGAAATCAAGGCGGCGCAGGCGGCCGGCGACCCGGATCTCGGTGATACCTACTACCAGCACTGGCAGAGAGCGCTCGAACGCTTGGTCGCGGAAAAAGGCGCCGTCGACGGCGCCTCCATCGGTCAACGCTCCGAGAAATGGCGCCGCGCCTATCTCAACACGCCGCACGGCCAGCCGATCGAGCTTTCGGCCGGCGATTGAAGTTGCGCTCTAGCTGCCGTTGGTCTCCCAGTTGGCCGCGATCACAGGATCGAGGCTCGTGTGCAGGGCGGCGGACAGCTCGGTCTCGCCGAGGGCCGGCGGGCTGAACGCGGCCATGGCGGAAACCAGGTTCTGCACGTTGGTTTGATCGAGCGACGATCCGCCGGCGACCTCGATTCGGTCGACCTGGTTGTCGGAGCCGGAATACCAGTTCTCGACGGTCACCCGGTCATTGGTCCCGATAACGTCGACGACGAGGTTGTCGCCGGCGCGGCGGAACCAGAGTTGATCGGTGTCGATCGTAGCGCCAAAGCGAATGCGGTCGGCGCTGGCGCCTTCACCAGCATTGTCGACGATGTCCGCATCGTCGCCCCGGTTGAAGAGATAGGTATCGTTGCCGGCGCCGCCGGTCACCCGATCATTGCCGTCCCCACCACGCAAGGTATCGTCGCCGGCGTCGCCAAGGATCCTGTCGTTGCCGGCCAGGCCGTCGACGGTATCGGCCTCGGCGGTGCC
>Ga0209787_1000031_pt1 | contig 52172 bp, 48 predicted proteins | sample WorMetLIZISLAND2_2_FD_187414 | JGI IMG/M metagenome (GOLD analysis project Ga0209787, IMG submission 187414) | Marine gutless worms symbiont microbial communities from Max Planck institute for Marine Microbiology, Germany - Olavius loisae LIZARD... ... | reverse complement strand
CACCTGGAACAGTGCGTTGCCTTCTTGGGTGCCCGGGTCGTAGATCATCTCGTCGATGACCATCTCGCCGCCCTCGGCCAGCGAGAAGGTGGAGTTGTCGGCAAAAACAAGACCGATCGACCCCTCGGCGTCGGTGGTGACGGTATCGCCCTGGAAGATCTCGGTGCCGGGTTGCGCCTCGACCGCCGTGCCGTCGGTCCGGGTGATCGAGACGGTACCCTGGACAGCCTCGACACGGCCGATCGACTCGCCGGCCGCTTGCGTCAATTGTGGAAAAGCGGAAGCCTCGTCGCCCGCTGCCAAAACCCCATCGGTGGAAGTATTCATGGTCACGTGCCTTATCGTCCGAATCAGCACATACTAGCAAAGGCGCCGGGAAGAACACATACTTTGTCGCATGCGCCGAGAGGAAAGCGTCGGTCAACTAATCAACCTTGGCGCCTTAGCCCAAGCCGCCGTCCTTGGTGAAGTCACCGTCATCGAACGAAGCGGCGTCTGCGATGCCGGAAAAGGTGGCGATCAGTTGAAGATCGTCGGTTTCGGCGCCGGCGCTGCCGTCCTCGGTGAAATGCCAGAGATAGGAGTTGGTGCCGTTGTCCATCATAATCAACACCTTATCTCCGCTGGCGATGTTGGTCGTGTCGAGGCCGTTGATGACGCTGACGGCACCGGCGGCCGTATCGGTATTTGTGGCGCTGAAAGAGCCGCCGCCCAGGGCGACGAACAGGGAATTGGCGCCGATCTGAGCGGTCGGCGACGCGATCTCTTCCAAGGTCGTGTTGTCGCCGCCGTTGCTCAAAGCGAATAGGCCGGAGAAATTGACGACATCGGACCCGGTGCCCGGATCGAAGCCGGTGATCGTGTCTTCACCATGAGACGCACTGTCATAGACTACCGTATGAGCGCCGGAGCTGTTCAGGTTCAGCGTATCCTTGCCGGCGCCGCCGGTGATCTCGGTCGAGCCGGTGCCGGTAATGGTCACCGTATCCTTGCCGGCGCCGCCCTTGACCGTTTCCGTATTGGAGATCGAAACCCCCGTATTGACGCCGTTGGCGAGCGTGATCTGGTCGCCACTACCGCCGCCGAGATCGGCGGTGAAATCGCTCGTTGCCGAACTCAGGGTCAGCACCTCGTTGGCCGAACCGCCGGTAACCGTTTCGATGCCGTCGAGACTGGTGGTGCTGGCCGATGACCCGAAGGTGACACTGTCCGATCCGCTGACCGTGCCGGTGATGGTTTCGACGGCCGAGACGTTGCCGATGGTGTTGCTGGTCGCGCCGGTCAGGTTGATGGTGTCGTCGGTGCTACCGCCGACGACCGTTTCGATGGCGCCCTGGATGGCGAATGTGCCGCCCGACGAACCGATGGTGACGCTGTCATTGGTGGCGCCGCCATCGACGAAGGTGAGCGTGCTGCCGCCGTTGGTGACGTTGTCGAAGGTGTTGGTGCCGGACGCGGCCAGGGTCACCTGGTCGGCGCCGCTGCCGCCGGCAAAGGAATCGAACGTGCCCCCGCCGTCAGGGTCTGGCCACCAGCGGCCAGGGTAACCCGAGTGGTGCCGGAGCCCGACGCGGTGCCGGTGACGGTTTCGAAATTGCTGACGTTGAGCGCCGAGGCCAGCGCATTGACGCCGGAGACGGTCAGCGAATCGCCGGTGCCGCTGCCGCCGTTGGTGGTCGTCACCGACGTCGGTTGGCCGCTCGCCAGAATGGTCACCGTGTCGTCGCCGCTGCCGCCTGCCAGCGACGTCCAGGCGACGGAGCCGGTATGGCCGCCGCCCTGGCCGAGGGTCACCGTATTTCCGGTCAGGGCACTGTCGCTGGCCGCCGCGCTGCCGAGGCTGAGGGTGCCGCCGGCGCCGACGGAAAATGTCGTCCCCGAGACGAAGGTGTTCAGGATCACGTTGCCGGTGTTGATGCTGAAATACTCGATTTCCTTCATGGCGGCGATGGTATCGGTGCCGGTGGTGTTGAAGGTCACCGAGTCGTTGCCGTCGCCGCCGGTCATGCTGAGGAAGTTGTTGTCGCTGTCGGCGGCCCGAGTGAACAGCCAGTTCTGGTCGAGGCTGGTGATGCCGTCCTCGGCGGTGCCGTCGATGATGTTGGTGCCGGTGGTGCTGATGGCGATCGTCGTCGTGCCGCTCGAGCGGACGTTGAGATTGAACGTATTGTTGAAGCCGACCGATGGCAGCGTGACCTTCTCCACGTCCTCGATGGCGAAGGTATGGCTCAGGTTATCGGACGACGAGGCGAATGTGACGATGTCATTGGCCGCGGCGCCCTTGAGAATGTCCCCGTCCTCCGCTTGGTTGCCTACGGTCAAATTGAAATCGCTGCTCGTCTGCGTTGATACCAGGATGTCGTTCTGGTTGTTGACGAAGTCATAGGTGTCGGAGCCGGTGTCGAGCGTCGTCGTCACCGAAGGCGTTCCCGCCGACGGTTCCGCTGCCGGTGGCGGTGGATCGTCCTCTTCGTCGAGGGGAGGACCAAGGTCAAGAATGTCATCGCCCAAGCCGAATGGGTCACCAAGGCCGAAAGGATCGGTGGGGTCGATAAAACCTGTTGGGAAAAACTCAAGCAGGACTTCCTCGAATGCTTCAGCGAATTCCTCAACGACATCCTCGAATGCCTCCGGCGGAGGGGCCAAGAGCTCTTCGTTGCCGCCGGTGATGGATGGGTCGTTCAGGTTGCCGGTTCCGGTCCCGGCGTCCAGCGGATCGAGCGCTTGCGCTCCTAGGCCTCCGAGAGCGCCGATCCCTATGGCGTTCATGGCGCCGGTGATGGCGTCCTGTGAGCCGAATACTCCCGGGTCGAGGGCCAGGGCGTTCTCGATTTCGGTTTGGGTCGCCGCGCCTGCGGCTGCCACCATCGCATCTTCAAGGGTGCCGCCCGCTGCCAGAGTCTCCTCGAATGCGTCGGCGGCAGCTTCGACAGGATCGGCGGCGGCCTCGGTTTGTTGTTCCGGCTCGCCGGCATCTCCTTCATCGCCGCCCTGGTTGCCGGTGCCTTGATCGCCGCCACCCTGGTTTTCGGTCCCGGTACCCGCCGGAACGGGTAGCAGCGGCAAGACGGCGCGGGCACTGGCGTAGGCTCGTGCCACAGCAATCGCGGGAAGTATGATCGGAATGGTCGGCGGCGAGAAGGGCGATGAGATCTGCGTCGTCTCGTTGATTTGGCTCAGGCTTTGCGAACCGACGGCGTTGAAGATGGTCATGCCGCCGACCGGACCTCCGCCGGGTGCCTGGGCCAGCAGTAGGTCATCTGCCGCCTGACCCTGAATGCCGGCTTCGGCGCGGGCCTCGTCATCGGCAAGAAGGGTATAGGTGTCGGGTCCGTCCTTGCCGATGCGCACGGCACCCGAGGTGCCGCGGATGCCTATCGTCGCCGTCGGCGTCGTGATCTGCATGTTGTCGACGCCGGTCTTGGCGATCTGGCCGGAGGCGAAGGTGAAGACGCCCGACGCCACCTGGAAGAGCGCATTGCCTTCCTGGGTGCCGGGGTCGTAGACCATTTCGTCGATGATCATCTCGCCCGCTTCGGCGAGGGAAAACGTCGTGTTGTCGGCAAACACGATGCCGATCGACCCTTTGGCGTCGGTCTCGACCTTGTCACCCTGGAAGATTTCGGTACCGGTGGCGGCCTTGACCTTGGCGCCGTCGGTGCGGGTGATGAAGGTGTTGCCCTTGGCAGCTTCGACACGGCCGATCGATTCACCGGCGCCGGGCGCCTGCGCGATTTCGATGAAAGGGTCTTCGGCGCTCCCCCTCGGGTGTCGCACCGCGCCGCCGTCCATGTGTCGTTCCTGAAGCCGGGATTATGGTTAACGTTGTGGCGGCGATATTAGCACGTTCGGCCGCGGGAACACCAAAGATTGCGTGAGAATTCAGTACCCTTACCAGATGTAGGGTGAACGGAAGGCGACCAAATGGGGACCGGCGGCCGGGTCAGGCTTGAAGGGTGAAATCCGCCGTAACGAGCTCGTCGCCGACGTCCGTATTGACGCCGCTGAACACGGCCAAGGCGTTTTCCGTACCGTTGTTGGCGAGGTCGTCGGTGTGGGCCATGGTCAGCCGGTCGTTGTTATTGGTGTCGCGGAAGATGATCATGGCGCTGCTTGCCGTCCCATTGCCGTTTTCCAGCAGGGCGGCGGCGCCGCTGAGCGAGACGGCGCTGCCGGTAATGACAATCACGGTCGCGGCGACGTCCTGGACCAAGTCCAACTTAGCGTCGCTGCCGTTCCGGTTCACTTCCTCGTAGGTGATCGTCGAAATGCCGAGGTCGCTGGTGTCGATGACGATCTTGTCGCCGTCGCCGCTGCCGCCCGTGAACGCGTTGGTGCCGGAGAAGTCCGTAATCAAGTCGAGGCCGAGCCCGGCGGCGTTGGTGCCGGTGAAAAAGAACCGGTCGATGCCGTCGCCGCCCGTAAGCTGGTCGTTGCCGGCACCGCCGGTGAGCTGGTCGTTGCCGGTGCCGCCGGTCAGGCTGTCATTGCCGGCAGCGCCGACCAGCGTGTCGTTGCCGCTGCCGCCATACAGTTCGTCGCGGCTCCCCTTGCCGGTGAGGCTGTCATTGCCGCTGCCACCGTAGAGGTTGTACTCGCCCTCGTCGCCGGCGGTCAGGGTGTCGTTGCCGCCGAGGCCGAACAGGGCGCCGCCGTGAATGGTCTGGCTCGACGACGCGATGACGAAGTTGTCGTGGCCGGTACCGGAGAAGGATAGCGTGACCCCGTCGGCGGCGGTAAGATTATCATCAACGCTGTCCTGACCGGCGATAATGATGCCGTAGCCGGCATCGTGGGTGCCGTCGGAATTGGCCGCGGCCACCCGAAAAGCGTCGGACCCGTCGTCACTGGCGAAGATCTGCTCCACGGAATTGAGGGTCACCCGTCCGGAGGTGCTTCCCGATATGTCCTGGAAAGTGATCACCGGGTTGATCGACGAACCAATCGATACCGAATCATAGACGCCGTGGGCGTTGGAGAGGTTGAGGAAGGCCATCTCGTCGGTGCCGCCGCCGCCGAACACCTGGTCGTCGCCGCCGAAGGTGCTCATTTCGAAGCGCGTGTTGCCGGGACCGCCGGAGAAGCTGTCGTTGCCCAAACTGAAGTTCGAGAAGAACTCGGTGAACTGGTTGGTGGTTTCGTTATCGTCCTCATGGTCGTCGTGGTGGAATTCGCCGTCATGGTAACCGTCGAACTCATAAAGCCCGAATTGTTGGGGCCCGAAGACGTTGAGTGGGTCGAACACGTGTTGAAGCTGGGAGTCTCTGTAATAGATATCGTCGCCGCCGCTGCCGGGCCCGGGGTCATCCCCCGGCGGCGCCACGTGGAAGTAATCGTATTCGCCCTGGCTGCCCGGAGAGGGGCCGAAATCGGGACCTTCCGGCTGAAACTGCTCGTCGAACTGGAGACGCGCCTCATAGGAGGCCGTCTCACCGGCGGCGCCGGCGGCGGCAAAGGCGTCGTCCAGGGACATGCCGTTGGCCAGTGCGTCGTTGAAGGCGGCCGATGCGGCTTCGATCTCGGCTTCCAGAATGCCCTGGTCGCGCGCCTGTTGCTGGGCCGCGGACAATGCCGCCTGTTGGGCAATGCGCTGTGCTTCGTCCTGGGTTGCGCCGGCGGCAAGGGCGTCTTGGGCCGCCAATTCAGCCGCTTCCCGTGCTGCGGCTTCGATGCCGTCGTCTGGTTCGCCTTCGCCGGGGCCGCTCGCGAAGGGGTCGCCGCCAGGGCGTTCACCCTCGATGGGCTCGCCTTCGCCGAGGCCGTCGCCCTCGGCCAAGGGCTGTCCGTCGCCTTCCAGTTCGCCATCGATCGGTCCATCGGGTAGCAGCTCGCCATCGATCGGCAGGGCGGCCTCATCCGCCAAGGCTTCAGCCTCGGCCTGGGCTTCGGCTTCCGGATCACCTTCCGCTTCGCCGTCGGCCGCCGCCTCGCCTTCCGTGATCGGACCTTCGCCTTCCGGTACGGCTTCGCCTTCCTCCGGCGCCGGACCGACCGGCGAAGGAGGCAGCGCCTCCGCGGCGCTGGCATAAAACTGTTGCACGGCCGTCGCCGGCATGACGACCGGTTTCGACGGCAGGGTGAAGGCGCTCCGGATCTGAGTTGTTTGGTTGACGGTATTCAAGGTCTGACTGCCGACTTGCGTCGAGATGGTCATTTCGCCGACTGTGCCATCCGGGTCGGCGAACAGCGTAAAGGTGCTTGGTGCCCCTTCGCCGGACACCTTGCCGCCGCCCGACGTGCCCCGGATACCGATCGTCGCCGTGGGCGTTGCCACCTGCATGGCGTCGACCCCGGTCTTGGCGATTTGGCCCGAAACGAAGGTGAAGACGCCTTGCGTAACGTTGAATACCGAATTGCCTTCCTGGCTGCCGGGGTCGTAGATCATTTCGTCGATGACCATTTGACCGTTTTCGGCGATCGAAAAGGTCGAATCGTCAGCAAACACGATACCGACGCTGCCGGCTTCGGAGGTTTCGACGACGTCGCCCGGGAAGACCGGTGTGCCGGCTTCGGCGAGAACTTTGGTGCCATCCGTATGGGTGATGAAGGATTGGCCCTTGGCAATTTCGACGCGGCCGACGGACTCGCCGGAGGGTGACTGCACTTGTGCGCTCTCCAATAACGTCATTGGATCGGGGAAGAGTTCGTTTCCGGTCGGCTCGGCCATGGGGGGCGCCTTTCTGCCGTTCACATCATCCCGGGCTTCTCTCCCGGCATGAGAAAATTATGCGACAGCCGGCACTCTAAATCTGTGACAGCCGTCACCTTTTAACCGGATCGTGACGCTTGGGATTATAAGGAAAAACGCCCCGCAAGGGGGCGTTTCAAACGTGTCGAACTGTTAACAGGTGTTACTCGATGACATCGGGCGAAAGCTGGCCCATGACGCTGAGTAACGAAAAGACGGCGACGGCGACATCCGTATCGGCCCCGGCGGCGTCACTGGAGGCGTTGATCAATGACGTTTCACCGGCCAGCACGTCGATCAAGGAGCGGTTTCCGAGCTGCCGTTCGCGCCGGGCCAGTTCGAGGAATTCGGAAGCGATGTTCGCTTGGTTGTGGAGGTGTTCGGCGTCGGCGCGAAGCGTTTCCAAGTTATCCCAGGCGTTGTAGGCCTGCTCTTCGATCGCATCCCGCTGGTCCCCGAATTGGTTGATTGTCGAAATGTGAGTTTGGTTCGACGCCTTGAGGGAGTTGACGGCGGTCAGCCCGAGATTGAAGTCGTAGGTCATCTCGAGTTTGATCAGGCGTTCCTGCTGGGACCCAACCGTGCCACCGTTATCCTCCTTGAAGTTCGATTCGGCAATCGCCTCGAACACCGGGAAGAACTCGTCGGCCCGGGTCTTTCTGACATCTTCCATGGCGATATTGGCGGTTAAGCGCGCGGCCTCCAGCTGCGGGTTCCCATCGCGCACCATTTTGACAGCTTCTTCCAGGGATTTCGGCAGCAGTTCCAAGGGGAGCCGGGGTTCCTTCATTTTGGCGATATCTTCCGGAACCTTGCCAAACACGGCGCGGTAGCGGTTGATGGCGGTACGAAGTTGGCCCTTGACCGTAATGGCCCGGGCCTGGGCGCCCGCCAGCTGGGTTTTCGCCTGCAGCACGTCCGTCGAAAAACCGGAACCCCGCTGTACCCGCGCATCCTCCAGTTCGGCCTGCCTTTTTGATGTTGGCGACGGAACCTTCCGCGAAATTGAGGAGTTTCTGCTGCCGGATGACGTCCATATGCGCTGTCAAGCCTTCCAGAAGCAGTGCCTGCCGGGTCGCGTCCAGAGTTGCACGGGATTGGTGAACCGAAAGTTTTGCCCGACGAATCGCTGCATTGGTCGAGCCGAAATCCCAGACTTTCTGGGTCAGCGACAAATCGACGTTGCGTGGCACAAAATCGGTATCGTCGGACCCGCTCGGTTTGACCCGTTTTTCATGGCCGATGTTGGCCGTCGCGTCGAACGTTGGATACCAATCCCCCCATGCGACGGAAACCTGTTCCTCGGCGGCCGTCAAATTCGCTTGCGCAGCCAGCATCCGTTTATGGGTGGTTATGAGCGTCTCAAGCTCTTCCTTCAAAGGAGCGGCGGTCGATTGTCCAGCGCTTACGGTGACCGCAACGGCAAGGGCCGCGAGACCAACTTTCTTCGCGGTGCGCCTTTTATTGTGGAAGGCTTTCATAGGCGAGAGTGTCCCCACTTATTGTCGGGCCGAGTTTAATGGAATTTCCAAAAGCCGACCAGACGAAATTTTACCAATATTTGCCCGAGTCGGAAGATCATGTCTACTAAATATTGAGAATCTCTGAAGATTGTGGATTTCCTGTGAGTGCTTTCAGCAGCGATTTCGTCAAGCCCGCGATCTGATATACGGTTCGGCTCTTGCGCGCGTTTTATAGCCCCGGTCACAGAAAGTGGCATGGCGTTTGCTTCGGTATTTATTGCCGGATGTGCAATCGGCGTTGTTGAAACTGAACCACGGAGATTGATCATGCATGCGAATTTCGATCAAGCCGAGAACTTCGAAATGCTCCTGGCGTCCGAATTCGGTCGCATCCCTCAGGTCGATAAGGGACCGGGCCGCGAAGGGTTCGATGCCGGGTTCAAGGTCGTAAACGCCCTGGCCAGCGACCTGGCCCTGGACATGGCTGTTCTCGATCTTGATGAATTGGCCTAGAACGCACCAATTTTCACAATATTTCAATGAGGTATGGTTTGCGATCCGACGCAAGCGGCAAAGGAAGCTACCAACGCGATTTGGCGCGCAGCCTGGTTCGGAGCATCGGCATAGAGGGCGCAATCGAGTGGGCCCGTGATTGCCGGTGGGAAGGTGTGCTTGCCGAAATCAACGCCCTGGCCCGTCCCCCGTCCTCCTGAGCAGAGGCGATGAGGACCAGCCGAACGCGACGGGATTCCCGACGGCGGCACGATAGCCAAGCTCGCTCGCAGGTATCAAACGAGACCCGCCAGGAGGGCGGCAGGAATTTCCCGTTGGTTGCCTTGCCCTGACTGCTGAGAATCCCCGTTTTCACGTTTTCTTCCGGGCCTGAGCATCGACGGCTGCAAGGGCGCTCATGTTGACAATCCCCCGCGCGCTCACCGACGGCACCAACACATGTGCCGGCAGGGCGGCACCGACCAGGATCGGACCAACTGGAAGGCCTCTTGCCAGTGTTTTCAATAGGTTAAATGACGTGTTCGCGGCTTCCAGGTTGGGGAAGATGAGCAGATTCGCCTGTCCCGTGAGCAAGGAATTGGGAAAAATGCGTTCGCGAATGGCCGAATCAAGGGCAGCATCGGCTTGCATCTCCCCCTCGACCTCGAGGTTGGGGGCGCGTTCACGAAGAAACTGGACGGCATCGCGCATCTTGGCGGCGCTCGGCGTCGTGCGGGCGCCGAAATTCGAATGGGAAAGGAGCGCCACCTTGGGTGTCATGCCGAACCGGCGTACGGCTTCGGCGCAGAGCACGGTCATCTCGGCGATTTCCTCGGCTTTCGGGTCGTGGGTGACCTGCGTGTCGCAGAGGAAGAAAGTGCCGGTCCTGAGGATCAGCGTGCTCATGGCCGAAATGTCGTTGACGCCCGCGGATTTGCCGACCACCTCCATGACGTGGCGCAAGTGCCAGTCGTAGTGGCCGTAGGTACCGCAAATCATGGCGTCCGCTTCGCCGCGTTTGAGCATCATCGCCGAAATGACGGTTGTATTGGTCCGGATGATGGTCCGCGCCGTTTCCGGCGACACGCCGTCGCGCTCCATGATCTCGTGGTAGCCGCGCCAATATTCCTCGTAACGCGGATCCTGTTCCGGGTTGGTCAGGCTGAAATCTATGCCGGCTCGGATGCGCAATCCGAGGTGTTCGATACGGTTTGCGACGACCTCGGGGCGTCCAACGAGGATCGGATCGGCAATGCCGTCATCGACGAGAACCTGGACAGCGCGCAACACGCGTTCGTCTTCGCCTTCGGCAAAAACGATGCGTTTGAGGTCGTTGCGCGCCCGGTCGAAGACCGGTTTCATCAACATGCCGGAGCGGAACACGAACCGGTTGAGGCGTTCACGGTAGGCGTCGAAGTCCTCGATCGGCCGTGTCGCCACGCCGCTGTCCATGGCCGCCCTGGCGACGGCCGGCGCGATTTCGACGATCAGGCGCAAGTCGAACGGTTTCGGTATCAGGTAATCGGCGCCGAATTTCAGGTCCTCTTCCTTGTAGGCGTTGGCCACGACCTCGGAACTTTCGGCCATCGCTAAGCCCGCAATGGCATGAACGGCTGCGATTTTCATCTCTTCGTTGATCGTCGTCGCCCCGACGTCGAGAGCGCCCCGAAAAATGAACGGGAAACAAAGAACGTTGTTGACCTGATTGGGGAAGTCGGACCGGCCCGTGGCGATGACGGCGTCGGGATTGGCGCCCCTGGCATCATCCGGCAGGATTTCGGGCACGGGATTGGCAAGTGCCAGAATGAAAGGCCGCTCGGCCATTCTTTTGACCATGTCGGTGGTCAGGATGCCCGGTGCCGACAAGCCGAGAAAGACGTCAGCGCCGTCGATCACCTGATCGAGTGTCCGGGCCTGTGTATCCTGAGCGTAGGCCGCCTTGTGCGGGTTCATCTCCTCTTCACGGCCCTGATAGACGACACCGATGTGATCGACGAGAGTAATGTTCTCTTTCCTGACACCGAGGCTGACGAGCAGGTTGAGGCACGCGATGCCGGCCGCACCGCCGCCGGTGGAGACGAGCTTGACCTCGTCGAGGGTTTTGCCGATGACCCGTGATCCGTTGAGAATGGCCGCACCGGCGACTATCGCCGTGCCGTGCTGGTCGTCGTGAAAGACCGGGATGTTCATCCGCTCGCGGCACTTCTCCTCGACGACGAAACACTCGGGCGCCTTTATGTCCTCCAGATTGACGGCGCCGAAGGTCGGTTCGAGGGCCGATACAATGTCGACGATCTTCTCCGGATCCTTTTCGTCGACTTCGATATCAAAGACATCGATGCCGGCGAACTTTTTGAAGAGTACCGCCTTGCCCTCCATCACCGGTTTCGAGGCCAGAGCGCCGATGTTGCCGAGGCCGAGCACGGCGGATCCATTGGTGATCACCGCAACCAGGTTCTGCCGCGCCGTCAGCGTCGCCGCCTCCGACGGGTCCTCGGCGATCAGTTCACAAGCCGCGGCGACTCCAGGCGAATAGGCGAGAGCCAGGTCACGTTGGTTGGCGAGTTGTTTGGTGGCGGTAATCTCGAGCTTTCCCGGCTTCGGGTACCGGTGATAGTCGAGCGCCATTTCCCTCAGAGTGTCGTCGGCCATATCCCCCTCGCGTTAGCATGTCTCCTCTCCTCTCCAAGGGTGATGGGAAACGCGGGGTAGGGCAACCGCGTTTTACCGATGCCTCGTGGTGATATTTCGAGCCCAGCCTTTTCATTCGTCCGCACCTGTGGAACAGTCGTGCTCTCCCTGAACGCGAGCGGACCCACCCCGTGAACGGCATCTTCTTCACCATCGTTCTCGTTTCCTTCGTGGTTGCCGCCTATCGCCAGATCACCGGGTCCGGCAGCGGCGACGCCTCGCCAATGGAGGCGGTTGGCAAGGCCATGGTCGATGCGGCAGCCGGGTCGGTGACGCTGGCACTCGGTCTGGTCGGCGTAATGGCTCTGTTCCTCGGGTTGATGAAGGTCGCCGAAGAAGGCGGGCTGCTTGTCGTTATCGCAAAGGTCGTCCGCCCTTTGATGGTGCGTCTATTCCCCGAGGTGCCGGCCGATCACCCGGCCATGGGGGCGATGATTCTCAATATGTCAGCGAATGCCCTTGGCCTCGGCAACGCGGCGACGCCCTTCGGCATTCGCGCCATGCAGCAGCTGGACCGCCTCAATCAGACCAAGGGGACTGCAACCAACGCCATGGCGCTTTTTCTCGCCATCAACACGTCGTCAGTGACCCTGTTGCCGACCGGCGTCATCGCACTCCGAGCCGCCACGGGGTCGTCGGACCCGGCCGGCATCGTGCCGACGACGCTGTTCGCGACCATTTGCTCGACAACGGTCGCCATCATCACGGCCAAGATGTGCCAGCGATATTTCCCAATGCCGGCCACGGGCGTCGGCGGCGGCGAACCGACTCCTGCGGAAGCGGCTGAAGACCTGGGCGGTGACGAATTGCCGTCGGAGGACGGCGGCGCATACCCGTTGTGGGTCTCCATTGCCGCACTGGGTACGATCGGCGCATTGATCCCGTTGACCGTACTTTATGGTCGCGCGGTGGCGCCATGGATCATCCCGAGCTTGATGGTTCTGCTTCTTGGTTTTGGGTTCGCCAAGAAAGTTCCCGTCTACGAAGCGTTCGTCGAAGGGGCCAAGGAAGGCTTTCGGGTTGCCCTTCGCATCATCCCCTATCTGGTCGCGATCCTCGTCGCCGTCGGCATGTTTCGTTCGTCCGGTGCCATGGAAATGGTAATCGAGCCGTTAGGGTCCTTGACGCGGCTCGTCGGACTGCCGCCGGAGGCTTTGCCGATGGCGATCCTGCGGCCGTTGAGCGGTTCAGGCGCCTACGGGATTATGGCCTCGATCATCCAAGACCCGGCAATCGGCCCGGATAGCTATACCGGCTATCTGGTTAGTACCTTCCAGGGTTCGACCGAGACCACGTTCTATGTGCTCGCCGTCTATTACGGTGCCGTCCAGATCCGGCGTATCCGACATACGCTCGTGGCGGCGCTGAGCGCCGATGTGGCCGGCATCATTGGCGCCGTCGCCATCGTAGCCTATCTGTACGGCTAGGCCTGTATTAACGAATAGATACTGATGTACTCTTGAATTCAGTCCTGTCCGGTTCTGCGGCCCCGTTAAAAGGGATCGCCTACATGATCGCTGGGGGCGCATTTCTAACCGCCAACGACGCGGTATTGAAATGGCTCACCGGAGGGTATCCAACAGGCCAGATCATGGCCCTGCGCGGCCTCTTCGTGTTGATCCCAATCGCTTTTCTCGTTTGGCGCAAGGGGGGCGTGTCATCGCTGCGTGTCCGGAATATCAAGGGACAAGGTTTCCGCGCCGGACTGGTCGTTGCCGGGACATTCCTTTTCGTTTCAGGGCTCGAGTTTCTGCCGCTCGCGGATGCGATTTCCATCACCTTCGCTGGGCCTCTGTTCATCACCGCCATGGCGGCCGCCATCCTTGGGGAAACCGTAGGTTGGCGGCGATGGGTGGCCGTTGCCGTCGGCTTCACAGGTGTGCTTCTGATCATGCGCCCGGGCAGCGGCGCTATTCAATGGGCAGCGCTCCTGCCATTGGCAGCCAGTTTTACGGGCGCATTGCGCGACATCGTCACCCGATATCTCGCCGGACGCGAAAGCTCGGTGGCCATCCTAGCCGTAACGACGCTAGCCGTGATTGTTGCAGGTTTCTTGACGCTTCCGTTCGGTTGGCAACCCGTGGCCATACAGGACATTTTCCTGTTCGCGCTTGGCGGGGTCCTGCTCGGCAGCGCACACTATTTCCTGATCGAAGCCTTCCGCTTTGCCGAAGCCGCCCTGGTTGCGCCGTTCAAATACGCGAGCATCATCTGGGCCGTCCTCTTTGGTTTCGTCATCTGGGGAGATTTGCCCGACGCATGGACGCTGTTCGGTTCGGCGGTGGTTATCGCCAGCGGCCTCTACATCCTGCACCGGGAAACCCGGCGTTGAGAAGGTTCCGACCTTTGCTGATCAGTTACAGGGCGGGCGTTTCATGCCGAGGTATCGGGGGTCGTCGCTGCCGACGATGGCGACATTTCGAATGAGATCGCCACCAATCCGGTCGTTCGCCATTTTCAGGGTGCGCTTCGCCAGGGCAACCAGTTCCTCCTTTGTCGCCGGCCGGTCTTGCGGATGATGGCGGTCGAGCAGCAGGTTGACCAAGTCCAGTAGCAACGGTGTCTTCCGGCAGACCCTGATATAGCGCTTCTTCTCGCCAATCTCGAAGAATGGCTGATATAGATAGGTCTTCGCCTTGACGCCCTTTTTGGATTTGGGGCTTACGTAGATTGGGCGCAGGATGACAATCCACTCCCGGTCCTTGTCGGTTTTTGGTTTTTTCGGCTCTTCTGGTTCAGGCTCTTTCGGGGGCTCAGCTTCTTTCAATGGTTTCAGAGGTGCCGACGGTTCGGTCGGTTTCGCTCTCTCGGCCGGCCTAGCATTCCCTTTTTTGTCGTCGGCCCAGGTGGCTTTCTCATCCTCTTCGACCCGGCCCTCGACCGGTGCCCATTCCCACATCAAACCCGAGTACAGGGCTGCGACGGCGACACCGATGATGGCCAGCCCGGCGAAGGTCGCGAAGGCGAGGCGTGGGTCGTTGACCAGGGCGTAGAGGTTTTGGGCGATCGCCAAACCGAGTCGCGCGCCCTTGCCCTTGCGCCGTTCGAGCAGTTTTTTCTTCTTCTTGCGTTCGACGTAAGCGCGGGCGCGGCGGATACGCTCGTCCTTGATACCGCGCAAAAGATTTACGACGGCATCCCGGGCCGCTTCGAAATCGTCACCTTCGGCTTTGGCGAGGATGCGGTCGAGTTCCTTGTTCAACCGGACAACCTCGTCCTGGTCGTTTTTGCGGGTGAAAAGTTTGCGGATGATCAGTTGGGCGCATTGTCGAACCGCATCGGCGTCGTGGGTCTGGTTGACCAGATGAATAAGGCCGCTCTCTTCGTGTTCGAAAACGGCTTCCCAGTCCGTGGTCCCGTCTTCGAGGACGGGGTGCCCGTGTCTCATCTTCGGCGGTTCAGCCATCGTTTCCCTGTTGCCGGCATAATGCCGATCAGCCTTCATTATCGCAAAACCGAGGTCGATCTTGGCAAAAAATCCTTAACGAAGTGCTTCAATCGCTGGTGGAAATTCAATCCGTTTCCGAATAACGGCGAGCGCAATCGGCGGTGTTCATTGAATCGTGATCAAGTGTAAGTTGACGAATGAAAAGCCAATCGCCATCACTGTATTTGGCGACCCGGACGCCGCATCACACCAACGCCATAGACCACCGGAGGATGTTTTCCATGTTGTTGTCGCGCAGATTGGGATTAGCCTTGGCCGCGCTGTTGATCATCTCGTTTCAACAACCGGCATGGGCCGCCGGAGGTGGCGGCGGTTCTGATTCGTCGACTTCGCCGCCCGCCTCAGCTTCCGTGCCCGCCGAATATTCCAAGGCCAAGAAACTGATCCAGGGCGGGAACTACGCGGACGCCATTCCTTTGCTTGAAAAGGCGGCCGGCAAAGCACCCCGCAATCCAGACGTCTTCAACCTGTTGGGATTCTCGAACAGAAAGCTCAGACGGTTTGACGTGGCGGAGAAGCACTATGGCCGGGCATTGGAATTGAATGCCAAACACAAAGGGGCGCTGGAGTATCTGGGCGAGCTCTACCTGCAAACCGGCCGGACGGATAAGGCTCGAGAGATGTTGAAGCGGCTGAGTTCGGCCTGTGTTTTCGGCTGTAAGGAATACGACCAGCTCAAAAAGGCGATTGCCTCCGGTCCCGGCGCGAACTGGTGACGGTGGTTTCTTGACGCAAGACAAGAGCGTGACGATACGTCTCTGATTAGTTGAAATTCAACGACATTAATTAGTTGAATGCAGAATGGGCTCCGGTTTTAATCACTACCTAAGCGATTCCGGTCATTCTGATTGTCATGCGGGTTCGTGGCGTTTGGTTCGCCCCCGCCGCCAAACCCAAGACCGGATGAACACGCTGAATTCGAGGACGCAGGCTCTTCCATGCCCTGGGGGCGCATTAAGAAATCGATTGCCGATTGGCTTGTTCCACAAGAACAGGAAAAACCGGAGTCGGAAATTCGCCCCTCCAGTGAGGTTGCCCGCGCATTTGTCGAAAGCAATCCAGCGGCGCTCGACCTCAAATCCGTAGACGGGCGGTATCTTTTCGTCAACAAAACGTGGTCGATGTTAACCGGCGTGTCCGCGAAAAAGGCGCAGTCCGGTAAGGGAGGGCCTTACTACCACTCCGACCACGTTGCCGACAGCGCCCGCCAGCACGTGGAGGTCGTCGAGACCGGCAAGGTCATTACTCGCGAACGAGACTTCGATATGCCCGATGGCGGAAGATACACACGCGAGGTCACCAAATTTCCACTTTATAACGATGACGGCGTTTTGATTGCCGTCGGCACGATTGCTAACGACCTGACGGAAACCAAGGAGACAAAACAAAAACTGGAGCGAACATTAGGTGAGTTCAGCGCCGTCATGAACAATATCGACTACGGCATCCTTTTCATGGACTCGGAACTTCGAGCCCGCTTGGCCAACAAAGCGTTTCAGGACATGTGGGGATTTCCCGACGAATTGATCGAGCGTTCGACGACTATGGCTGAGTTTATGCAGTTCAACCGTTACAACGGTATTTATCCTGTCGGCGATGACGAGTTCGATGGCTATGTCGCCGAGCGCGTGTCAAAAGTGCGTGCAGGGTCAATCGCGCCGACCGAAATGGTTCGCGCCGACGGCAAGGTCCTCGAATGCCAGTGCATTGCCTTGCCGGATGGCGGACGAATGTTGACCTATTTCGACGTTACCGAAAGGAAACGGACAGAAGACGCCCTATCCGTCGCAAAGGAAGAAGCAGAAATCGCCAATCGCACCAAAACCGAGTTTCTCGCCAACATGAGTCATGAACTGCGCACTCCCTTGAATTCGATCATCGGTTTCGCAGAAATGTTGAAAAGCGAGGTCTTTGGTCCTGTGGGCGACAGGAAATATGCCGAGTACGCAACCGACATCGCGGCCTCGGGCGCCCACCTCCTGAACGTGATCGGCGATCTTCTCGATATTTCGAAGATCGAAGCGAACCGCCTCGACTTGTCGGAAGCGCCACTCGATGTATACGAGTTGATTGCGTTCTGTGTCCGCATTGTCGGCGAGCGAGCCGCCGATAAGGGGCTCGGTCTTACGGTCGACTCCGACCCTGACTTGCCGCGCCTGATCGGTGATGAGCTGCGTATAAAACAAATCCTCCTCAACCTGATGTCCAACGCCATAAAATTCACACCGCCCGGCGGACAAGTGACAGTACGGAGTTCTCTTCAGGAAGGCAGTTTCGTGGTTGAGGTTGCCGACACCGGCATCGGGATCGCGCCGGAGGACCTGCCGAAAGTCATGGCCCCTTTTCAGCAGGTCCGCCCGGATTTCACCATTGCCGGAGAAGGGACCGGCCTCGGTGTTCACTTGAGTCTGAGACTCGCTGAATTGCATGGCGGTTCACTCGCGATCGACAGCAAAGTCGGGGAGGGTACAAAGGCTGCGGTGAGATTCCCTCCAGACCGAACGGTCCAGTCGGCATGCCGGTCTCAGAAGGCCAATCAAGGTCCGTTGTAGAGCGGGCTTTCGATCCGACGATCACGGTGTCGTCATTTGGTCCGGTACGCGGATAGCGCCATATTCGACGCATGCGTCTTAGCGTTCTTCTCGTGGTTTTCTTTTTTTGGTCGGCAACCGCCGCCGCTCAATCGAAGGCGAAAGCGCCGGACCTCGACGTTGCGGTATCCCGACACCTGGAATCGATCGACCGGTTGACGCCGATTGGACTTCCCCAGTTGACCGACCGCGTTGTCATCATTTCCTTCTTTGCCAGTTGGTGTCCCCCGTGCCGTCCCGAATTCGAAGCCTTGAAGAGATTACATGGCAACTTCGTTGATTCCGGCCTTCGCATCGTCGCCATAAATATTTTTGAGGACTATTTCGCCGATGAGGCCTCGGGCCGGCTCACCCGGTTCCTGACGCAGATGAAACCGCCGTTCAGCGTTGTTCGGGCCGATCCGAATACGTCCGGTATTTTCGGCGGCATCGACCGCATCCCGACCGTTTTCGTCTATGGCCGTGACGGGAGGCCTGCATTCGAGTTTATTCATCAACCCGGCGCGAAGAAGATGCATGCCGGTTTCGATGAACTGGAGAAAGTCGTCTCGCGATTGACCAGTAAGGGCGATTAGTTGTTGGCGCCGTGGTCGGCTAGAAGGAGTAACGCAATCCGGCTCGGAATTCGTGAACCATGAGGTCGTCGAAATTCGTTGTGCCGGCTTGTTGGAACTCGCCCAAGTCCGTGAATCTGTAACTGACGTCAACTGCGGCCTCGTCAGTGATTTCCAGGGCTGCGCCCGCTGTCAACGACCAAGCAAAATTGTCGCTGGTCGCCCCGGATTACGAAGCAACGCCACCCGTCGTCGATAACGTGCCTGTTTCGAGGCGGGAATAGCCGAGGCCAGCGCCGACATAAGGCGTGATCTGCTCGAATTTACCGACATCCCAATAGCCATTGATCATAACGCTCAACGCGCCGACCCCGGATGTGGCGGTATTACTCGCCGCCGCCGTCGCGTCGACATCGGTTTCGGGTCGATAGTCGACCGTCACGTCGCCCCGCAAATTGCCGTTATGGCGATATCCAATCCCGCCGCCGAAAACCAACAGGTCATCGACGCTCTCATTCGACATGTTCCCGGCACTTTGGGTGCCAGATGGATCGGACACGAAACCGTAGCCGACATCGATTCGAAGGTATGGGCCGGCGACGCCGTGATCGGCTTGCATCGGGCTCATTGGTTCTTCCTGGACGGCGGCCGGTTTGGCCATCGGTTTGGGCTCCGCCGTTTTCGGTGTCATCTTGGCGGCCGGTTTTTTCATGCCGTCGCCATCTTTCTTCATCGGCATCGACTCGGCCGCAGGTTGTTTGGGTGTGCGCAAGTGTTCGGCCGGGACCATTTCGTCTCCCGACTTCATCAGTTCGTCTTCTTTGGCCTTGTCGTCCTCGTCGGCACCAGCCATGTCGACGCCGGCGATGACCATGACCGGTTTCGGTAGCAGGATGGGCGTACCGATGTATCCGCCCTTGGCGGTTGCCGACCCAGCGGACCCCGCCGTAAGAATCACTGAAGCCGCGATCGTCGCGGCTTTGAACTTCGCGCCCATGGTACGTTCCCCGTATCAGCCAGAGGGTTCACTCCCTCACTCCCTGGGAACCTACCTTTTTATGGTAAATATTGTATTAAATTGGCGAATCGGACGCAACATAATGTAGTGAATTCGAAAACGGGTGCCTAAATGCGGGATTCACCGAGGCGTGAAGGCGGAAATCCGCCGTTTATCGAGCGCGGATCAATCGTCGAACCCCAAACGCCGATGCCAATCGGCAATCGATTCATCGGGGTATTCGTCGAATTGTTTGTCGTCGGGTCCGGCGGCAACGGGAACCCAAGCAGCTTTCGAGCCGAGCATTAGGTGCGTCCGTTCCGGCGGCACGGGCAAAGCTGTGTCGATTGACGAAGCATGGGGGTGAACCAGTTCAGGCCAGCGCGGATCCCAAACCCAAAGCTGACTGCCGCAGACTTTACAGAAATGACGCCGGGCTGGACTTTCATCGTACCCGCCGTCGGCGCCGGGAGAACGGGCCTGGTAGATGTTGATGAAATCCTCGCCGTCGACGTCGAGTGTGGTGAAGTCACCACTGAGATTTATGGCAAACCCTCCTGATCCCGCAGTTTTCCGACAGATCGAGCAATAGCAAAGATTGAACGGATAGGGGTGGCGGGATTCAAGACGGAAGCGCACGCTCTTGCAGTGACACGATCCTTCCAAAAGCATAGTGCGTCTCCTCGATAATGTGGGCCCCGAAGGCAGTTCGCCGCGGGCCGGGTTCGCGCCCACGACTATTGTTTTTCGAAAATGTCCTTGGGCAGGATCTTGCGCAGTGTCTCGCTGGCCTTTTTGGCTTTCTCGTCACCCAGATTGGCCGCCCGGTCGATCCACATGAAGGCCTGCAAATCATCCTTCTGGACGCCCTTGCCTTCGTAATAAAGGAAACCGAGGTTGTATTGGGCCAAGGCGTGGTCTTGTTCGGCGGCCATGCGGAACCAGTCCGCTGCTTTCGCATAATCTTGCTCACGCCCCTGTCCGAGGTAGGACATGATGCCGAGATTGTATTGGGCCGCCGGATGCCCCTTGGCTGCCGCCTTCTCAAACCACTCGCCGGCCGTCTTGAAGTTCTTGGCGACACCCAGGCCTTTGTAAAATGTCAAACCGCGTTTGTGATCGGCGTCACCCGTCGTCGTTTCCGGTGCTGCCGGCGGCGGTGCGGGAGGGGCCGACGGCTTTTCCGGTGGCGGTTTGGCCGCGACTTCGGGTTCGGGCGCCGTTTCGGCTGGGGCTGGCTTGTTCTCGGGCGCCGGTTTCTCGGCCAACTCGGCGGACTCGACTTTTTCCACGGGAACCGCCTCGGGCGGCGGTGCGGGCGGCGGCGCCATCGTCTCGGCCGGGGCTGACGGTGGTGCCGGCTCGGGCGTCGGTTCCGGGCTCGTCGGTTCCTGCGTTGGTGGTTGAGTCTCGGATGACGGGCCCGGCTCTTGTTCGGGCACCAGTTTGACGGGGGCGGGCGTTGTCGGGGGCGTCGGTACCGGTTCGGGCGGTGGCGCCGGAGGTGGTGTGCGCACGGGTTCCAGATGGATCACAACGCGCTGGCCGCCACCCGGTTTCCTGGATGCGTCCCACCACAGGGACCGAATACCGTACAACGTGTCGTCGATCCAATAAGCGATCCCGTCGTAGGTATCGCGTTTGATGGCAACGATGCCGGCGGCATGTGGTGCGGCGCCCGGAATCGATGCAACAAGACCCTCAAGATCCGAGTCATCCATGACCAAAGCGGCCCCGATCAGGGCGACGACAATAACGGCAATGATGCCGACGAAGATCGTTGCGATTCGCTTCAAATCGATCGTTCCCGTGTCAACTCGATGCCGGCGACAATGCCGCCCCCAGGCGCCGCTGGATTATAACGACCGCACCGCTACGCGATCATAGTTTTTCGGGAATATGCGCATTGAAAATCCATCAGGTCGATTGGATGTCGAAAGCAGGGTCGGATTTCATATGTTTTTCAGCGTGTTAGTAGATCTGGTCTGTTTCTTTCCGAACCCATCCCTGTTGAAACGAGTTCGATGTAAACGATCGGTCAAAGGACTGCTTCCGTCTTTTGGGAGCAATTGTCGTCTCGGATTCGGGCGACCTTGCGGTAATTTGTCCGCAACATTATGCCGGACTTGCTTCAGTACGGTCAGGCCGTGTAAAACCCAGCGTTCGGCGGCGGGTGCCGCGACGAGTTAAAGGAACCACCAGATGACCGAAGAAATCAGCGCTTCTCATATTCTCTGTTCTTCCGACCGCCGGTCGAAGGACGAAGCCTTGCAGGAAATCACGCAGATCCGCGAGCAGATCAAAAACGGCGCGGATTTCTCCGAGGCGGCCCGTAAGTACTCAGATTGTCCGTCGGGCTCGCGGGGCGGCGATCTCGGACCGTTCGGCCGCGGCGTTATGGTGCCGGAATTCGAGGAGGCGGCTTTTGCGCTCGATGAAGGCGAAATCAGCGAGGCAATCGAAACGCAGTTTGGTTATCACCTGATACAGCGCACCGGTTGACGCCGACAAGTCGACCACGTGGGGAGCCAGGCTACCCGGCTTCCCGCGTCGCCGCGGTTTCCGCCCCATCCCCTTCGCCGGCGTCTTCAACCGAAGGCGCGTCAGCCCAAAGAATGTCCCTTACGCCGCGGCGGCGAGGCACTTCGTACTCCCAACGCTCCGGCGAAAACGTAACGATACCGAACAGGTAACGGACGTCGGCGCTATTGTCGCGGAGCGGTAAGACCAGCCGCGAGCAGGAATGGTGCTTTTCCTCCCGCACCGGCAGGTCAGCCCGAAAGAACACTGGCCGTTCGGATTCGATGACACCCTCCATTAATCGAATCCGTTCTCTAACGTCGGCACTGACCGTATCCTCGTCCAGATACTTCCCGGTCGCGTCACATCCAAAATGGCGAACCAGGGCGGTCCCACTGAGAATAGCCAGAATGCGTCCGCTGTCGGCCCGTTCATAAAGAAACAGGTTAGGCCAGATGCCGAAGGGAAGTCGGTCGGGATAAAAGGAGGACTTGGTGGGACTTTCACCGAGACCGCATTGAATGCGCCAAAACCGGAAAACGGTGGTCACCTCGGGATCACCCAGACGGTCTTCGAATTCATCGTAGTTCATTCCGCCTCCTGCCACATTTTGTGGCTGTTTTTTTCCGGTTCCCCTAAATGTAGATTGAACCTACAGCAGGGGAGCAACGGTATTCAACCGCGTTTCTATCCGAGGATCAGTGCTCGTGTCTGTGCCGGCCGTCACAGATAGTCGACTTTTTTCTCGCTTCGGTTGTTTGATGCTCACGCCATTAGAGCCGTAAGAGCGTCATAAAGTAGCCGCAGTGCGAGGAGAGTCAAAATGGTTTTTAAGCCGATGCGAAAAACCTTCTCGGGCAGGCGGTTGAGAATATGCCGGCCGGTCCACGTGCCGGCGAACCCGCAGGCGAGCAGGCCGATCAGCAGAGGAATGTAAGGCCAGAAGGCGAAACCGAGGAAACCGAAAGCAACGATCTTCAGGCTGTGTTGGATCGTCATCAACATTGCGTGCGTCGCGACGACGCCATGCCGGTCCTTATTCGCGGCCGCGGCGAAAGGCGCGACGAGCGGCCCTGTGGCACCGACGAACATGGTGACGAAGGCGCCGACGACGCCGACGGCAAAGAACGTTTTTTTGCCAGGCGTTCGGGCCTGGAACTTCGGGGTCCAGGTCGCGTAGATCACGAACAGCGCCAGAACGGTCTGAAGGGCGGGCGTCGGCAAGGAAACGAACAACTGGCCGCCAATGGCGGCGCCGATCGCGGTGCCCGCAATGAACGCCGGCAATATGGGGGTAAGGACATGACGGACCATCAACGCCGTACGCCCCAGATTGGAACCCAATTGCACGACGCCGTGCACGGGGATCAAGACGGCCGGCGAAAGAAATAGGGCCATGGTCGCGATCACCAACAGGCCGCCGCCAAGCCCTAGCGACGCCGCGATCACGCTGCCGAAAAACGAGACCGCGCAAAGCGCGATGAAGCCGGTGAGTTGAAGTTCGGTGCCACCGAGAATGAGATTGAGGGTGTATTCCAATGGCACCTCCTAAATCACGGCCCGGTCCAACTGGTAACGTCCCTCGGGATCCTCGATTTCGAGAACCCATAGATCGGGGTCGAAACGGATCTGGTCTTCGATATAGGAGTCGGCAGCGGAGTCCTCGACGGGTGTCTCGCCGGTGCCGCGCATCCAGGCCCGCTCGCCGTCGGCGTCGCGGACTTGGGAATAGACATCGACGCCGTCGGCCAGCCGATTGAGCCTCAAGATCACAGCGCCGGCATCGGGGTCTCCGCGTCGCACAACAACGGCAGGGATGAAAGCCAGATCACAAAGGCGAATCTGCGCTTTAACCCAGATTTCCGTCTTCAACGAAGCGTCTCTCATCCGTTGCGCCTCGACCTTGGGGGTGCCAAAGTGAAAGAAGAAGAACGGGGGCGAGGTTGAGCGAATTCACTCTTCACGAACGACTGGCCAGCGACACGGTGCCGGTTGCGGACGGCCCTCTGTCCGTCATCCTTTTGATGAACGAAAGGACCTATCCATGGCTGATCCTCGTTCCCCGCCGCTCCGATCTCCGGGAAATGCATGATTTGACCGCGACGGATCAGGCGCAGCTGATGGTCGAGATCACGACCGCGTCGCAGTGTCTCGAGAGCCTCTTCGCGGCCGACAAGATCAATGTCGGTGCGCTGGGAAATTTGGTCCCTCAGCTTCATATCCATGTCATTGCAAGGTTCAGTACCGACCCCGCTTGGCCCGGTCCGGTATGGGGCGTGGCGCCGCCCGAGCCTTACGATCCCGGGGGCCTCGCAAACCAAGTCGAGACGTTGCGGAACGCATTCCATCAGGAATTTTGAGCGGCTTCGCGAATGGCCGATAGTCCGGCTCCAGGGGTCAATGCTTCCGGGTCGATTTCAAGCTCGATCAGGGCAGGCCTTCCCGCCTTTGAGGCACGCTCGAACGCGCCGGCAAAATCCTCAGTGCGCGTCACTTTCTCCCCATGGGCGCCATAGGCCTGGGCCAGGGCGGCGAAATCGGGGTTGATCAGGTCGGTGGCGACAACGCGGCCGGGGTAAGTGCGTTCCTGATGCATGCGGATGGTGCCGAGCATGCGGTTGTTGGCGACGATCACGATGATATTGGCACCGTATTGCGCCGCAGTAGCGATTTCCTGGCCGTTCATCATGTAGCATCCGTCGCCGGCGAAGGCGATTACCGTGCGATCGGGATGGACCAGTTTAGCGGCGACCGCCGCCGGCGTTCCGTATCCCATGGAACCGCTGGTCGGTGCCAGTTGCGTGGCGTGGCGGCGATAACGATAGAACCGGTGCACCCAGGTTGCATAGTTGCCCGCGCCGTTGCAGATGATCGTTTCGTCCGGGGTGTTATGGCGAAGCCATGTGACGACGTCGGATAGCTGTACCGCACCTGCACTTTTCGTCGGCCTCGACCATGCCTCGAAGTCGGCCCGGGCGCCATCGGTCCAGGCGTGCCATGTGGCATGCACGGGTTCGATGCTTTCGAGTGCGTTCGCGAATCGTCGCATCGATGCGTTGATGGCCAGTTCAGGTTCGTAGACCCGCCCCAGTTCCTCGACGCCGGCATGTACGTGCACCAGCTTTTGGCGCGGCCACGGCACATCGAGATGGGTATAGCCACTTGTCGTTATTTCACCGAGCCGGGGGCCGATGGCGAGTAAGAGGTCGGCCTTTTCAATACGCTCGGCCAGTTTCGGATTGAGTCCGAGCCCGACATCGCCGGCGTAAAGCGGGTGATCGTTGTCGAACAGGTCCTGGTAGCGGAAGGCGCAGGTGACCGGCAGATGATTGGCTTCGGCAAAGGACCGGAAAGCGTCGCACGCCGCCTGGTCCCATCCCCGGCCGCCCAGCATGACCAGGGGGCGCTCGGCGGCGGCCAACAACTGGCGCAGGCGCCCCAGAACATCGGGCCCAGGATCAATTGGAACGGTGCCGGCCGGTTTGATTTCGGGTTTCGCGACACGATCGCGCAGCATGTCCTCTGGTAGGGCCAGGACGACTGGTCCGGGCCGCCCCGAAGTGGCGACATGGAAGGCGCGATTGATGTATTCCGGGATGCGCGCCGCATCGCTGATCTCCGCGGTCCACTTGCTCATCTGACCAAACATGCGGCGGTAATCGATTTCTTGAAACGCCTCGCGATCGAGCATCGAGCGACCAACCTGGCCGATGAACAGGATCATCGGAGACGAATCCTGGTAGGCAATATGGACACCGGCGCTGGCGTTTGTGGCGCCGGGACCTCGTGTGACGAAACAGATGCCGGGCCGTCCGGTCAACTTGCCGTATGCATCTGCCATCATTGCGGCACCGCCTTCCTGGCGGCAAATGACGAACTCCATTTCGTTAGAGCCGTAGAACCCGTCGAGGACGGCGAGAAAGCTCTCGCCCGGTACGCCGAAAGCCAGTGTCGCGCCGTTGGCCGACAAGGCGTCGACGATAAGCTCTCCGCCCGTCCGTTCAGTTTCGATTGCGCCCATGCTCTTGTCCTCTCCGAGCCGGCGTTGGTCGACCAGCCTATACAATCTCGCGCCGGGAATGTCACCCGCCCCGCCGCTTGGCACGGGGCGGTTTGGCGAGTGCGATAGAATCCGGCAGGTTACGAGCCTGGGTGAACGGGTAGTGTGAAAAAGAAAGTGCTGCCGACACCGACCTCGGAATGGAAACCGATGGCGTCGACGTGCTTATCGATGATCGACTTGGAGATGCTGAGGCCGAGGCCGGTGCCGGTCTTTTCACGGTGATCAGTGCTGTCGACTTGCGAAAACGGTTCGAAGATCTGTTCGCTGTACTCCGTCGGAATTCCCGGCCCGTTGTCGGACACCGACACGCGGGCGTTGCCATTGTCCCGTGCGACCGCGATCTCGACGTTCTCGCCGGCCGGTGAAAACTTGGCGGCGTTGGAGATCAAGTTGACGATGACCTGGGTCAAACGGTCGGCGTCGCCGCGAACTGTCGGTCCATCGGGAAGGCCGGAAACCGAAAACACGACGCCGTGTTCCATGGCGAAACCCTGACTGTTTTCGACCGCCGTCACCACCAGCTCGGACAGGTCGAGGGCTTCAAGTCGAATTCCATGCGTCCGGTCTCGAGCTTCTCCATGTCGAGGATGTCGTTGACCAGATTCATCAGGCGGTCCGTGTTCTTGTTGGCGAGTATGATCATGTCATGCGCTCGTTGCGGCAGTGAACCGAGCGCGCCGTTGGCGACCAAGCCCAAGGACCCCTTGATCGACGTAAGCGGCGTCCGTAGTTCGTGACTGACCGTCGAGATGAAATCGGCCTTCATCCGGGCGACTTGGCGTTGTTTTGATATGTCCGTAGCGACGAAGACGATACCGCCGAGGGCGCCGTTTTCGTCACGCATCACGGCGGCGGAGAGATATACGGCGATGTGCCGTCCCGATTTCGTCAACAGGGTCTTTTCGCTGTTCTGAATGACGCCGGTTACGACCAGGTCGGCAATTTCGCTTCCCTTGAGTAGCAATTCGTCCTCGACGAAGATCAGACCGATGGCCAATCCTGCCAATTCCTCTTCGCCGTAACCGAGAAGATCGACAGCAGCACGATTGAGCCGCTCGATCTGCCCGTTTGGAGACATGACGATCAACGCATTGCTCATGGACGCGACGATACCTTCAACGTATTTGCGCGACACCATGGTTTCGCGTAGGCGGTCGGCCATGTTGGCGAAGGCAACGGCCAACTCGCCAATCTCGTCCCGGGAACAGTCTTTCAACATGACATCGAAACGTCCGTGGCTGACCGCTCCGATGGCCGACTTCAATCCGTCGATCGGCTGCGAGATGCGCCGGGCGAAATGGGTGCCGAGTAGGGCGGCTATAAATATGGCGGCGAGTGTTGCGGCGACACTGACAACCTGCGTCGTTCGCAGGTCCTGTTTGAAGTGGGCGCCCTCTCCCCGAGCCTCGGTGACGGCCTCATCGCGCAGTCCGTCGACCTTTTCCTTGATTTTGCGGGCCAGGGGTTCGACCGAATTCTCGAATAACTCATAGTGACCCTTGGCATCCGAGCGGGCGTTAACATACCGTTTCAACAGGTCTTGTGTTGCGGCCGTATAAACTTCCAGTTCGGCGAGAAGCTCTTCGACCTCCTCCAACTCCTCAGCTTCTGAAAGCCAGGCACGGCCCTCATCATTTTTGTTGCCGGTCCATTTTTCGCCCTCAGTGCCCACCGCCGCAATATCCCTGCGGACGGCGAACCCTAATTGGGTTGCCGCTCTCCGAACGTCCTTAAGTCCTTCCTTAATGGCCTCGAACGCCTTTTCAATCTCGACCGATTGGCCTCGATTGCCGTTTCCAAAATCAACTCGCGGAGGTCAGATTCGACCTAACGAACACCGATTGCGATATCCGCGGCGGCGGCGGTCTCCTCGATGTTGACGTTGATCAACTCGTCGATGTCCTCCTGCAGGGCAAGCCCGCTGAGAATGGTGAGCAAACTGACCAGCCCGACGACCAGGGCCATCGAGAGGAACCCGAGCGTAAGTCTGTTGCGCAAATTCATGTTAAGAACTCGCCCAGGAATGTCATCCCGGCGCCAGTCGAGGGGTCGTTCATTCCGGTACCTCCGTGTCCCCGGTGGTCCCGGAGAGCATTTGTTGACTAACCGTTTGCAGGCCGATGATATCCCTTTCGTTGGTTTTAGCCTAGATTGATAGGAAAAATAGTTTGCTCGTTTAAAGAGTGTCGTTCGTTCGTCCGACCGTTGGAAAGGGTTGGTCTGAAGAGATCTATGGGACGGTCAGGGTCAGGTCCCGCCTTCATTACCGAAGACGGCGATTACCTTGTTGCCTTTTCCGAGATAGGCGAGTGTGCGTGAGAAGGCTTGGCAAAGACCGATGCCGCGTCCGTGGAACCCGGTCTTTGCCGAAAAGTCCTCGTCCACGTAGTCGTGCCAGGAGAACCCGTCACCTTCATCGCAAACGAAGACGACCGTTTCATCCGGGAACTCCCGGACTTCGACAAAAGCGCTGCGGCTCGCGAACTTTTCGTCTCGCATGCGCCGGTTGATTTCGTCTAGAACGCTGTCTTTCTCGAGCAAGCGAGACTTCTCTTCATAACTAATTCCAAGAATTCCGTGCTCGACCGCATTTACCAGAAGTTCGGTTATCGCCATTTCGGCGTCCGCAAGCTGAGGGAACTCGTCGACGATCGCCGCCATGGTCCTGGTGATTTCGTCTAGGGTCCTGAACTCATGAAAAGCGCTTTTTCGAATGCCCATCCTTTGCTCCAAGCGCTAAACGGCTGCCGCCAAATAGAACAACTGGCGCCGCTCGGAAGGAGCGGACGGCCCGCGCATATGCCTTACGTTTCGAACGGGATCATTTGATCGAAACGAGAGATGTCGAGCATTTTGCGCACGTGTCCGTCCGCGGGAACGCGAAGGCTCAGTTGCCGGTTCTGTTTATCGGACGTTGCCTTGACCCTCAGAAGAAGGCCGAGTCCGGCCGAGTCGATAAACTCGAGGTTGGTTAGGTCGATGACCCATTTTGCTGCCGACGCGTCGGTCAATTCACCGATCATCGCTCGAAACAGTTGCTGGTCTTCGAAGGTCAACTTCCCGTTCATGGTCACCGCCAGGGAATCCCCCATATTCTGGCAATTGTATTCCATCTAATGCTCCCAACTCTGGAATTGTCGCCTTACGCTGATCTGTGTTTCACGCGTCACTGAATGACAGCCATAAAATCGTCCATCTCGCGCGAGAGATCCTTTACCGGATCAGTCAAATCGCCCACCGACCAGATCACTTGAATATTCGAAGAGTAGGACGTTGCGCCGGCCTGGACCACGGAAACGACGTTCTTGGAAACGGTGTCAACCTCGTCGGAAAGGCGTCGAACCTGGCCGGAGATCTCGGCCTGGGCCGCGTTCTGTTCCTCGACAGCGGCTGCGATGCTGCTCGAAACCTCGTCCAATGTCTTGCTGGTATCTTTCGCACCCTGGATTTCAGAAACTGCGGCGTTGGTCGTGTTTTGGATGTCGGCGACTTGGGCCGAAATGGACTCGGTCGCTTTGGACGTCTGGTTGGCGAGGTTTTTCACTTCCGAAGCGACGACGGCGAACCCCTTGCCCGCTTCACCGGCCCGCGCCGCTTCGATCGTTGCATTGAGCGCCAGCAGGTTGGTCTGGCCGGCGATGTCGGTGATCAGGTCGACGACCGAGCTGATGTTGTTGGCGGCCTCCATGAGGGTCGCCATCTTGTCGCTGGCGGCTTCCGACTGGGTAAACGCCAGATTCGCGGCTTCTGCCGTTTGTGTGATTTGCCGGGCGATCTCCTGGCTGGGTGCCGTCAGTTCTTCGGTCGCCGCCGCGACGGCGCTGACGTTTTCGGCTGATCGGCCCGACGCTTCCGACACTTCGAGAGACTTGCTCGTCGTCGTATCGGTCTTGCTCACCGATTCCTCCGCCGCTTCCTTGATTTCGGATGCGGCGTTGTCGACGGTCTTGACGAGTTCATGGACGGTTTCCGCCAGATGCATGGACTTGGCGTTGACCTCGCCCATCCTGTCGATGGCCGCGTTGATGACGGACGCACCATGGCCGAAGGATCCTGGCATCCCGTGCCGAAGGATCTTCCGGTAATACTTCTTCTCGGCCACGTATTCCATGGCCGCCGAGGACTCTCTTATATATGCGTCGGTGCGGTCAACGAGGCGGTTGATGGCAATGAACAAGTCAGCGAAATCACCATCCTCATCGAGGTTGGTGATTCGTGCCTCGAAATCGCCGGCGGCGACGGCCTCGCAGACGGAAATTGCTTTGGCAATGCTGGCTGCGGTTGCCGAATTTCCGGATAATTTGAACATTTTACTCTCCGGTATTTAGTATTTATTCATGCGCGCCATCCTGTTCACAGGTCGACGGGCGTTTATAGGCTGAGAAAAAACTCGTTAACTTCGAGCCCCTTGCTCGACAGGAGTCCAGTGACCTTCGCGACCGACGCTTCCATCCCCTCCTTGCGGTTTGCATGCCGGTTCTCTTCTTCCAGCAGGTCGCGATAGAGAGGAATGATCGTTTCGTCGACAGCCGATCGTTTCGGAACGCGGCGATTGGAATGATATCCAATGATGTTCCCGGATGCGTCGCGCGAGGGCGTGACGTGAGCGAGCACCCAGTAGTGATCGCCGTTGCTGGCCCGGTTGATCACATAGGCGAATATCTCGTTGCCAGCCTGGATGGTGTCCCACAGGACTTTGAAAATACAGCGCGGCATGTCGGGATGGCGGATTATACTGTGGGGTTGGCCGAGCACATCACGTTCCCGGTATAACGCCACCCTTAGAAAAACGTCGTTCGCGTAGGAAATTCGGCCCTTTAAATCGGTTTTCGAAACGATGATTTCGTCGTCGTCGAAATGCCTCTCAACTCCCGTAAGCAAAAGGTTTTGACTGGACATTGATAGCCTCGTCTCTCTCCAACTGCTCTGCCTCTAATTCACTGTTAAAACTGCCGGTTCCCTCGGAAAAACGCAGCCGAGGCCCGACGCGGCGATCGGTTTTTTGGCCGCTCCGACGCTGAACCGGGCGTGTCGAGAGGCATTGAAATTTATGGTGCCGGTGTTCACTTCAAACTCACATGATCTGTATCAACCGGTCCGCTTCCGTGAGCATCGTCCAACTCAGACGTACGTGCTCGGTCCCGAGAACCGAAATCGCACGTTCAGCAACAGCGTTGTTGTCGCCAGTCAGCGAGAAAACGGTTCATATTTACAGATTTTAATGGTTTTTGAGGCCCCTGATGGTTTCAAAATGTTTCTAGAAATGACCGCCGCAGGATATCTAGAATAAGGACGCCTCGCTGGACTTGCTACTGAGGGAAGCCAAAGGTCCAGATCCAATTTTGCGGTCGGAAATCGGGTAAGACGCGGTGCTGGTCGATGTCGGAAGAACCAGAACGTAACCTCGATATCATTTTCCGGAGCATGGATTTCCTGGAGCAGGGGTTGTCGATTTTCGATTCGGAACTGCGCTTGGTTGCAGCCAATCAACGTTTTGTCGAAATCCTTGATTTTCCAGAGCATTTCAAGGATCCGGGAACGCGGTTGGAGGACATATTCCGTTACAACGCCGAGCGCGGTGAGTACGGGCCCGGGGACGTCGAGGAACTGGTCCGAGAAAGGATCGAACTGGCCTTGCTGTTCGAATCGCATCGGTTTCGGCGGACACGCCTGGATGGCGCCGTCATCGAGGTCACCGGCAATCCGATTCCCGGCGGCGGGTTTATTTCGACCTACCAGGATGTGACCCGGGAGGTCGACCGGTCGCGCCAACTGGAAGAAGAGCTCTTGGCGGCGCAAGCCCTGCAGACGCGGTTGCTGCCGTCAGACGAAGCCATCGGGCAAATCGAGTCCAGTTGTGCCGTAACGATTAAAGCGCTGTGCCGCCAAGCCGAGGAGATCGGCGGGGATATTTGGGGTCTGAGCGAAGTTGATGACGGGAAATTCGCCTTCTTCGTCGTCGACAACGTCGGTCACGGTGTCGTTGCCTCTTTAAACGCCTTTCGTGTCCACACCATCATTTCTCAGTATCTATCCGAATGGAAATCCCTGAGCGGATGGGTGTCCTGGGTCAACGACCAAATGTGTGAAGTCCTCGACGTTGATCAGTTTGCGGCTTACGTCTTCGGCACCATCGATCCAAACACCCGGATACTGGAATACGCGGCCGGTGGTGCGCCGAAGTTTCTGTTGGGTCGACTCGGACCCGAACCGGCGCCCGTATTGGTCGACACGGCGGGTTTGCCCCTTGGCGTCCTGGAAGGTATGGACCCATTGGTCACGGAGCTCGACCTGCCGCACGACTGGGTGGCCGTCTTTTACAGCGACGCCCTCACGGAAACGGAAATCGCGCTCAACAATTTCCTGGGCGAGGACGAGTTGAAGTCGATTTTTCAACAGGGATGCGTCCGCGGAAGCGTCTCCCGGGTCTTCGAGACATTCAACGATGTCGTGGAAACCTGGTTTCCCATGGGGATGTCCGATGACTTGACCCTGGTCTGTATCGGCGAAAAGGGCGCGATTGCCGGTGGTACGAAGTCAGCTGCCGCCGATTAGGCGCGGGCGAGCGCGGCTCGATTTCCATCTTCGCCCAGGTCATGGCTTCGGCGATTAACAAATGCTGCTCGATTGTCGCGGATTTCCAGACGTGCCTCGCAGATTTGCGACTTGCGCCGGGCTGATCTTCACCGGGTAACATGAAGCGTCATCTTCATTCCGGGGTGTAATGCGCACCTGATGATTGCTTTCCCGGTGTTCTTAATAAGGATCGAGGCCTTTTCCCCCGGTAATTGTTTCGGAATCCGGATGTATTGGAATTCGGCGGCGTCCGTGTAGACGGTGTGGCGTCGTTTCTTCGTTTCGGCGTTCACGAACGTGATGGTATCCCCGACCTTCACGTTCAGGGTGGCCGGTTGAAAACCCTTATCGACCTGAAGGACCACCCAATCCTTGGCAAGCGCCCCAGCCGACGAAACCAACGACGCGGCGAAAAGGATGGCAGCGGCGAATTTCATCGGTCTTCCTTCCGTTTTTCTAACCTTGCGCACTTACGGCAACATTGCCCGATCAGGACGCGGTTCGACCCGGCCGGCTCGAAGAAACACAACGCCGCAATCGGGCGCCATGGCGTCTCCCCCACGCCGGGACGAGAACGAACTGGTGCCCGGCAATCGATTGGACCGGGAAAGACTAGTCGATTCGGATTTCGAAAGGCGTTCAACAAGGGTCACAACAGTGTGAAATTGGTCCGCCCTTATTCACATTCCGGAATTGGCGGCTACCATGTACGGAAATCTATCCACGAGGCGGCCGTCGCGGCCGATCGCTCAGCGGAGGCGATGGTGAAAACTGTTATTCTATCCATGACCGTATTGATCATGGCGTCGCTCACACATTCACCGGGCGCGGCGAATGCCCAACAAGGCGGTACCGTGGTCGGTGCACCCCAGGTTATCGAAGGGGACCTGCTCAAGGTCGGCGATACATTGGTCCGGCTTTACGGCATTGATGCGCCGGAACGGGACCAGACCTGCCGGGGTGAAACCCGGGAGTACGATTGTGGGTATATTTCGGCGACCGGTCTCATGGACCTGACGGCCGGCCTTTCCAGCATCACCTGTCGCATCGAAGGGCGGACGGCGGACGGAGCCACGGTCGCCTCCTGTTCGGATCCTCATGGCTTCGATCTCAGTCAGCAGATGATCTACACCGGCTGGGCCTTGGCCTTGCCCGGTGCGGAAGCGCGCTACCATCGTATCCAAGAGAAATCGCGCGCCGCGAAGCGCGGATTGTGGAAAGGAACGGTGACGCCACCTTGGGAATGGCGTAAGGCGAACGGGCAGGATTAGCGGCTCTGCCCGGTCGCGTTTATTTGCCGGGAACACCGCTGGTGTGATCTAGATCACTGCGGGACGATGAATCGGGGCGTAAAGTCATTCTTGATATTCACAAGTTCTCCCCTTCACCGGGCCCCCGCTGGCGGCCCGGCATTTTTTTGCCGTTTTCCCAGGTGCGGGCTGGCCGAGTTTAGCCGCCCGCCGCCGCATCGGCGAACTTCACCGCCGTCGATTTGTCGGTGACCCGGGTGACGGTCCCCGAGCGAGAACCGCGTTCCGGCACTTCGACTTCGATTTGACTGCCCTGATTGACGCTGTCGACCCTCGCGATCTCGGCGCCGGTCGCTGACAGGTCCTTCAGGGTCGTTTCCTCCGTCGAGCCGTTGACTTTGACCCGGGTCGGTCGGTTGAGACGCTGGCGTTCGGCGCCGCGCCGGTTGCCGGCCACCGATTCGCGGACGATCATGGTCAACTTCTGCTGCAACTCGCGGATATCGGAAGACATGCTCTCCGTCGTCGTTTTCACTTCGCCGGAAATACGGCCGGCCTCGGCCGTGGAGTCGGCGATGTTCTTGATATTGTCGGTGACTTCGCCGGTGCCCCGGGCTGCGTCCTCGACGTTGCCGGCGATTTCGCGGGTCGCTGCGTTCTGTTCTTCGACCGCCGTGGCGATTGCCGCCGCCGTTTCGTTGATCTCGGCGACGACACGGTTGATGCCGTCGATCGTCGTTACCGTCTCGCGGGTGGCGTTTTGGATCTCGCCGATCTGGGTGGCAATCTGGTCCGTTGCAGTTGCCGTTTGATTGGCCAGGTTTTTCACTTCAGAGGCGACGACGGCGAACCCTTTTCCGGCATCACCGGCCCGCGCCGCTTCGATGGTGGCGTTCAGCGCCAGCAGGTTGGTCTGCTCGGCGATATCGGTGATCAGGGCGACGACCTCGCCGATACGCTGCGCCGTCTGATCGAGGCTTTTGACTTTAGCGCTCGCCACCTGGGCCTCGCGTTCGGCGTTTTGCGCGACCTGGCTGGCCTGCGAAACCTGACTGCCGATCTGGGCGATCGATGACGACAATTGTTCGGCCGCCTCGGCCGCGTTCTGGACGTTGCCGGATGCATTGTCGGCGACGGACGCCACCTGGGCGCTGGAGTCGGTGACCTCGTCGATGCGACCGAGCATGGAGGACGCGGACTGTGCCATCTGATCGGCTTTGGTGACGACAGCCGTAACCGTCGTCTGGACCTCGGTGTCCAGTTCATTGGCCATGTTCATCATGTTGTCCCGGATGATCTGTTCGTTGCGCTCCCGTTCGGCCTTTCGTTCCGCACGCACCTGTTCCGCTTCGACGGCGTTGACCTTGAAGACATCGACGGCTTTCGCCATTTCGCCGATTTCGTCGCCGCGCTGGGTGAACGGAATGTCGACCTTGAGATCGTTATCAGCCAAGCGATGAGCTGCTGCGACGATTTGGTTGAGGGGGCGTTTCAATACGAAGGTGGCGAGCCAGACGAAATATCCGAGCACCAGAACCTGCCACAAGGCGCGCCCGATCATGGTCAGCACACCAGTCTCCGTGGCGTCGCCGATGATGGCCGAAACAGCGCGGGAATCCGCTTCCTGGTCTTCGTGGAATTCCTTCTGGAGTCCATCGATGCGCTGGCGCACGCGGTCAATGGCGGCTTTCGTCGCCGCAACGCTGGCACCGGATTTTTCCATCTCGGCGCCGAGTTCGCCGAGCGCGCCTTCAAATGCATGCGTCATCTCATCGATATGAGCCGAAGTCCGCGAACTCGCCTCCGTGAATTTTTGTTGGATGGAGTCGAGACTCGTATTGGTGCCCCAGAAGGCGAAAAACAAAGCGACAATGCCGATGACCTGGCCGATGTTCCCAATGCCGACCTTTTGGACGATGCTCAATTGCATGTCGAGACTCCTCAAACCGACGGTTATTATTTCCCCACGACGTGGGCCCCGTTCCGGGCCGGCCCAATGTTTACACTGGCTCGTCGGGCGAGTCAGCGCGAAATCGCAGGAAAAAGATCAACCGCAGTTCGACGCCTGTGACGAAGATCACTGCGCGCGAACCAAAATGGTGTATAATCAACTGTGATATTCACAAGTTCTCTCCTTCACCGGGCCACAAACGTCGGCCCGGTCTTTTTATTTGCAAAGGGAACAAGGCGCGGTAATAGGTTCGTCAGTGGCCCGCCAACATCGTTTTCAGATCGCCTATCAGATCGCTGACATCCTCGATCCCGATCGACACGCGAATCAGGTTTTCCGGGGTCGATGTCAGTTCATTCTCGCTGGTCTTGCGGTGTTCGATCAGGCTCTCGACACCGCCCAAGGATGTCGCCCGCTTGAAGACACTTGCCCGCTTCACGACCCCAATGGCTTCGTTGCGCCCACCCGGCACCAGGAACGACAGCATGCCGCCGAAGCCGCCACGCATCTGGCGGCGTGCCACCGCATGCCCGGGATCGCTCTCGAGGCCGGGATAGTGGACGCGTTCGACTCCCGGGTGCGACTCCAGAAAACGGGCGACGGCGAGGGCGTTTTCCGATTGCCGGCGCACGCGCAGGAACAGCGTGCGCATGCCGCGAACCAGGAGATAGGCTTCGAAGCTACCGAGCAACGGACCGGCGACGTACCGGTGCGTCTGCAGACGTTGCCAAAACTCGTCATCTTCCTTGGCGACTACCGCGCCGGCGATCACGTCGGAATGACCGTTAAGGAACTTGGTCGCCGAGTGACAGACAAGGTCGGCACCGAGTTCTAAAGGACGGGTCAGAACCGGCGTGGCGGCGGTCGAATCAACGGCCAGCCGGGCTTCGGCCCCATGCGCGATCTCGGCCGCCGCGGCGATGTCCGTCACCGCCCATGTCGGGTTGGCTGGCGTTTCGACCCAAACGAGGCGGGTCTCGCCGGATGTCACGGCACGGGCGAGACCGTCGAGGTCGCCGGAATCGAAATAGTCGACACCGATCCCCCAACCGGGAAGGAAGACCTCGGCGAAACGCAGAACGCCGTGGTAGACGGTACGCGACATCGCTACCCGGTCTCCCTGCTGAAGGCCGTGTAACGGCGCGGTACAGGCGGCGAGGCCTGAGCCAAAGACCATTGCCGCTGCACCCCCTTCGAGGGTCCGTATGACAGCTTCGGCATGCTCCTGGCTCCAGCCCTCGGTGCGGATATAGGTGCGTCCATCGGGTGTTTCGTAATTTTCCGCATCCCGCGCGAAGGTGGTCGATAGGTGGATGGGCGGCACGACGGCCCCGGTTTCCTGGTCCTCCCAGCCAAGGGCTTGTGCCGCCAGTGTCTCCGGCTTCCAATCCGTTTCTTCTGTCATCGCATTAACCTCAGTTCATCTCAGCAACACACCGTTTCGCCCATTTGGATTTAATCGGTGAATACGCCAAGGTATACTCGAAATTCGGTTGGCCGGCCGTGAACACGGGAATTGGGGGTTCTCGGGCGAAGGGGCAGCAAGTCGCGGCAGCCGGGTAAGAAGGGGTAAGACATGACGAAACCATCGGTTAGGGCATACCTCCCGCTCGGGTTCCTACTCATATTTGCAGCATTGTTCCTTAGTTCGACGGTTGCGCGGTCGGATGAAGGCCGATCATTGAGTGCGGTTCAGGAAAGCGGCAAATTGGTGATCGGGGTCGATATCCCCTACGGAGTCATGGAATTCTACGGTTCCGACGGAAAACCGGCCGGGATCGATATCGACATATCTAAGGAAATCGCAGCTGGCATCGGCGTTAAGCCCGAGTTCCGTACCATGGCCTTCGACAACCTTTTCAACGCCTTGAAGAAGAAGGACGTCGATGTTGTGCTCTCGGCCGTCACCATCACGCCCGAACGTCAAAAAACTCTGCTCTTCAGTATCCCTTACCTGAGCGCCAGTACGGTTTTAGCTGTCGCAAAAGACAATACCGCCGTGAATTCGGTCGCCGATATCTCCAATGCGAAACTGGGTGTCCTCAAAGGAACTTTGGGCGAAAAGATGGCCGGCGAGATGGATGTTCTCAAGGGGATGACGCCGGTCCCCTATACCAACAACGACGAGCGGATCGCCGATCTCGTCGCCGGCAAGATCGATGCCGCTGTCGTCCATTTCCTGGTCAAGACCGATCTGCCGATCAAGATCATCGGAGAACCGCTGCGCCAGAACTTCTACGGTGCCGTCGCTCACATGAATAGTAAGGACCTGATCGCCGAGACAGACAAGATCCTGCGTGCCATGAAGCGCGATGGGCGATTGGACCAGATCAAAAAACGATACATAAAATAGGCCGAAACCGGTCGGGGTAGCTGGGGTTCCGAGTCTCTAAGACCCTGGGGAACGAAAAGTGACTTCTGAGCCACCAAGAGGGGCTGGCACGGCGTTGGGCATTTTTCGCTCCCTATTTACCGGTACGTTGAGTGCCAAGACGATCATCAGCGTCGCCATCGCCTCCTGTGTCGTCTTTCCGCCGTTCGCTTATTACAACATCCAGTCCAGCCGGTCGTTGATCACCGACGCCTTCGTCGAAAAGGCGATCACCGTATCCCGGCTCCTCGATAGCCATGTTCGTGAAGAGAAGGACTTTTCTCAACCGCGCCGCCTGTGGGACAGCCTTCAGAAGATCATTTGGCTCAATCCCGATGTCCTGTGGATCGATGTCAACGAACGCGACGGCGACCGGATGATAACGACGTTCTCGAGCCGCTCGGAAAGAGTCGACAAGAACGCCGCGCCCAACAATCTAGCGGCGTTGGAGGCCGATCAGACGATCCACGAAGTCGTCGCCGGCGCTGACGGGCGGGTGTTGAAAGTCGTCTCGCCGATACATGTCGGTAAACGACAGGTCGGCACGTTCGAAATGTGCATGACCCTGGAGACCATCGATGCCGAGATCGGCGAAGCCGTCATGGCCGCCATCGTCACTTATCTGGTTCTGGTCCTGGTATTCTGCCTCGTGCTTTTCCTGAGCCTCCGGATTTCGGTGATTCAACCCGTTCACGAACTGATTGGACAGGTGCGACGGATTGCGGCTGGCGACCTCTACGCTCGGGCTCCGGTCGGAGCCAGCGACGAACTGGGAACCTTGGCGGCGGCCCTGAACAACATGGCTGACGCCATCCGTCTTCGGGATTCAGAACTTGAGGCGCGCGGTAAGGTCCTGGAGGAAGCCAATCGTGAGCTCGAAAAAAGCGGAATAGACCTCCAAGCCGCCCTGGTCGCGGCAGAAGAAGCCAGCCAAGCGAAATCGGAGTTCCTGGCCACCATGAGCCATGAGTTGCGCACCCCCTTGAACGCCATCATCGGCTTTTCCGAAATCATCAGCGGCCAGTACTTCGGCCCGCTCGGGGAGACCCGGTACCGGAATTATGCCGAGGATATCCTCAGCAGCAGCCACCATCTCCTGCAGTTGATCAACGACATCCTCAGCCTGTCGACCATCGAAGCCGGAAAGCGCTCCCTCGATATCCACGGTTTTGATTTCGGTACGCTGCTTGATGAATGTTCGCGCATCGTCCAGCCAGTCGTCGAACGCAAGTGCCTCGACTTTTCCGCCGATCTTCTCGTCGGCGCTTCGCCGATCCGCGCCGATCCTCGGGCCATCAAACAGGTCGTCCTCAATCTCTTGTCCAACGCCGTGAAGTTCAACAAGGTCGGCGGTCGCTTGACGGTCCGCCTCAAGTCCGTCGATGGAGGATATGATCTGGCTGTCGAGGACTCCGGCATCGGTATCGCCGAATCAGACCTTCCGAAAATCACGGACCCATTCCAGCAGGGGTATTCGCACCCGCATATCTCCCGCGAAGGGGTCGGTCTCGGCCTGTCGATCGTTGATTCACTGGTCGTTATGCACGGCGGGAAGTTGAACATTGAAAGCCGCCGTGGCGAAGGAACCGTCGTCACCGTCAGTTTGCCGGAAGACTCGACGCCGGAGGCGGCCGTGGCTGACATCGATGGCGCCGCGTAAATCGCGCACCTAGGCGGTAATTTCCTCCAGTTCCTTGCGTAGACGGTAGGCCACGAGGCTTTCGTCGAACTCGACGTCGTTCCATGAAAGCGCCTGGTCGGGTTCGGCCTCGCGGATCATCTTGATGCCGTGTGCCAAGCCCAGCGGCAGGCAACCTCCATCAACGGATTTTCGGGCTGGGAACAGTTTGCCGTAGACCGTCCCGCCGCCCTCGCCATCCAGTAGGTCTCCGGGTTTCAGGTTGCGTTTCGCCGTCGCCACGACGTCGGCGTTGAAATGCCTGGCGACGCCGGTGGCTTCGCCGCGCAGTCCGATCGAGGCGACCGACTGGCCGAGTTCCAGGCCGATCATGTGCCAGCGTTTGTAGAGGCACATGTAGCGCCCGTCCGGGTCGGTGACGACTTTGTACTCCTCGAAGCAGTTCTTGATGTAATCCGTCGCCGCCTCGATGCAAACCCAAACCCCCTTGCGGATATCGTAGGGGATCGGCGTGCCGTCCGCTTGCAGACAGGAAATCACCTCGACCAGGCCTTTTCTGTCGAGGACGCCACCTTCATTTCTAGGCCGCATCAGGTTCGGAATGTCGTCGATGGAGCCCGGCGGGAAGGCGAGGCCGTCGTCGGGCGCATTCAGGCCCGTGGCATTGGCGATGGCGGCACTTTCGATGGCCGGTTTCGAACCGTCGAGGAAGGCGTTGAACATCTTCGGGTTGAGGCCACCGCGCTCCGCCTGTTCGGCGCTCAATCCCCAGAAGCCCCAGACCGTATCCGGTGTCGAATAGCGGTATTCCGGCAGCCATTTGTGGCCGCGCCCGGCTGCCGCAATGGGAAATCCGCAGGTCCTTGCCCAATCGACCAGTTCGCAGGCAAGAGCCGGCTGGTCGCCATAGGCCATGCTGAGAAGGACACCAGCCTGGGCGGCTTTTCTTGCCAGCAGGGGGCCAAGGAAGGCGTCGGCCTCGACGGTGACATTGATGACGTGTTTGCCCTCTTCGAAGGCAGACAGGCAATGCTCGACGGCGGCGATGGGGTTGCCCGTGCATTCAACAACAATGTCGATGCCGGGGTGCCTGATCAGGGCTTGCCAGCCATCGCCGACGTGGGTTGTTCCACTGGCTTGCGCATCGTCAAGCGTCGCGGCGCCAAATCGCTCGTCCGTCCATCCGACCCGGTGCAAATTGCGTTTAACCGTATCGGGCGAAAGGTCGGCTATCCCGAGAAGATGAACGCCGGGTGTGTTGGGGACTTGCGCCAGGTGCATGGAGCCGAATTTTCCGGCACCGATCAGCCCGACCCGGATAGGTCTTCCTTCCGCTTCGCGATGTTTGAGTTTCTCGTATAGCGCCAAGATCGTTCCCCCTTCGACCGCTCCGACGGATGCGGCGACAACCTAAAAGCTCTTGGGCGCATTTCCAAGGAAGTCGAGGATCGACGGATCTCCCGCTATTCGGGCATTCCCAATCTACGGAGGAGAGCGAAGCTCGATTCCCGGTTGCTGACGCCGCCGCTCATGCCATCCTGCTGGAACCGCGAGATGGATATGGTCGGATCGGCATCGAGGGCGTCGCGGATTGCGGCGCGCGCCGCATCTTCCTGTCCGAGCTTGTGATAGGCGAAGGCACGGCCGATTTGCGCATGGGCGGCATGGAGGCCGACTCGTTCGCGTTTCAGGTATTGCGCGAAAACGGCCAGCGCCTCCTCGGGTTCGTCGACATCCAGGTAGCTGAATCCCAACTGTTCGAGGAACCAGGCGGCATAGTAAGGGCTGAGGCGCATGGCCTGCTTCATCTTGCGGATGGCCTCCCGGGGTCGCCCGGCGTTATGCAGGAAAACGGCCAAAAGAGCCGTGTTGGTGGCGTGGTTGGGGTTCAGCGCCACCGCCTTTTCGCCGGCGGCGACGGCGGCGTAGTAGCGTTTGCGCAGGAGTTCAATGGCGCCCAGCAGAGCATAGACATCCGGTAACTCATCGTTGAGGGCACGGGCTTTCTCGGCCATGAATTGGGCGCGGTCGAAGGATTCCCTCGGGTTGGCGCTCCACCCGAATTGGGCGTCGAACCAATGCGTCCAGGCGATCATCGCCCAGGCCAGTGCGTATCCCGGGTCGGTCTCGACGGCATTGCCGAAGTGCTGCCGGGCCCGGGAGTTGTCGTCCTTGTTTCGCCGGTAGAAATACTCGACTCCCTTGGTTAGCAGGTTCCAAGCCTCAAGATTGCGGGTGTGCCGACGGCGAATCCGCAACTGCTCGCCTTCCGTCAGTTCGATCTGCAGCGCGGTGACGATGTGGTCGGTGATGTCGTCCTGCAGGGCGAAGAGGTCGATCAACTGCCTATCGTAGCGTTCGGCCCACAAGTGGTTGCCGCTGGTCGTGTCGATCAATTGAGCATGAACGCGTACCGCGTCACCGGATCTCTGGATACTGCCTTCGAGGACGTAACGAACCCCGAGGTCGGAAGCGACGTCTTGCACCTTCACAGCGCGGCCCTTGTAGGTGAAGGTTGAGTTGCGCGCGATGACAAGCATGCCGGGCACCTGGGACAGAGCGGTGATGATGTCGTCGGTTATCCCATCGGCAACGTGTTCCTGGTTCGCATCGCCGCTCAGGTTGTCGAAGGGCAGGACCGCAATCGAGGGCCGGTTGGGCAGTGGGAAAGCGGGTTCTGCGGTCGATATCTGTGGCGTCTCCGGGCTTCTCGGCCACCACAGGGCGATAGCGCCGACGATGACGGCGATTGCGATAGCGACCGCAGCCCCGGGAAGTAGACGAGATCGTGCTGAAGACGATCCGGCGCCGCCTGAAGCCCGACCGGCCTGTTCCGCTGCAAAGTCCACGCTGCAGACGGGGATCGGCCGGTCGATGTTCTTCACGGCCTTCTCGCCGACGAACGTATAACCGACGTCGATCTTATCGCCGACTTCTTCGAGAACCTTGTGCGAGATGCAAATTCCACCGGGTTCGGCGAGCGCTTCGAGGCGCGCCGCAACATTGACACTGTCGCCATAAAGCTCGTCGCGGTCGACGATGACGTCACCTAGGTTGACGCCGATGCGAAAACGGACCTGGCGATCTTCGTCCAGGACTTCGTTTCGGGTTGCCAGATCGCGTTGGACATCGACGGCACAGGCGACGGCTGTAACCGCACTGGCAAACTCGGCGAGCACGGCGTCGCCGGCAAAATGCAAGACGCGGCCGCCGTGTCTCTCGATCGCCGCCGACACGGCATCGAGATAAACGCTGAGCTGTTTGTGTGTCCCTTCCTCGTCGTCGCCGGTGAGCCGGCTGTAGCCGGCGACGTCGGCATACAGGATCGCAGCCAGTTTACGCTCGAGGCCTTCTCCGGTCATGGGCGCCTTCCGATCATGGTGGCGAGTGTAGTCAAGAAGCCCGTCAAGGGGTATGGGAAAGGCGTTGTCGGGCGGCGACCAGGACGCGACTCTGTCTCTCTCGCCGCTTGAGCGGGCGATCAGTCCTGTCATTAACGGCGAACTTCCGTATGCTCGGGCGCCGGTGTAACTGGAGGACGGGCGACATGTCGGAACGGTCGGTGCCGGAGGGGGAAACGGACGGATACATCCGCGCCTACCTGTTCCTCACCTTCACGGCCCTGTGCTGGGGTGCCAACGCGGTGTTCGGCCGCGTCGCCGTCGGAGAGGTGTCGCCGATGGCCATCGTCACTCTGCGTTGGTTCGGCGTCCTTTTCCTGCTGCTCGTCGTTGCCCGCAGACAGCTCCGGGCCGATTGGCCGGTGCTCCGCGACAACCTGGTTTTTGTCATCGCCATGGGGGCCGCCGGGTTCACCTGTTTCAATGCCATCTTTTACGTTGCCGCCCATTCGACGACCGCTGTCAACATCGGCATTATCCAGGGTTCGATCCCGGTGTTCGTACTGATCGGCACCTTTGTCGCCTATCGCGCCCGCATCACCGGCCTGCAGTCCCTCGGTGTCGCCGTCACCTTGGTCGGTGTGATCATCGTCGGTTCCGGCGGTGACTTGGCGCGGCTGGCGGCGTTGGCTTTCAACCGGGGCGATGTAATGATGATCGTCGCCTGTATGCTTTACGCCGGCTACACCGTCGGCTTGCGCAAGCGTCCACAGGTCTCGGCCCTGGGGCTGATGACAGTAATGGCGGCGGCGGCCTTCGCCGTATCGTTGCCGCTGGCCGTGGGCGAATTGGCTCTCGGGCACTTCCAATGGCCGACCCCATTCGGCTGGCTGATCGTCGGACTGATCACGGTGTTCCCGTCGTTCCTGGCGCAGATCTCGTTTATTCACGGGGTCGGCCTCATCGGCCCCGGCCGCGCCGGGGTATTCGTCAACCTGGTGCCCGTTTTCGCTGCAATCCTGGCCGTGCTGTTCCTGCACGAGCCGTTCCAATTATTCCACGGCGCTGCCCTAACCTTGGTGCTCGGTGGCATTTGGCTGTCGGAGCGGGGCAAGGCGGCGTAGGGCACATGGTCCCCCTGCAGGAAAGGCGCTTGTGGCGCAGGCGACAATGGAGTCACCATGAACCGTTGGCGGTGACGAAGGCAGGAGACGGTGATGTCTGTCGGCGGACTGCTTCTCGACTTGGAAGGAGTCCTTTATCAGGCGGGCGAAGCGATTCCCGGCGCCGTCGACAGTGTCCAAAGCCTGGCTGAGGCCGGTCTCCAACTGCGGTTTCTCACCAACACCACGACCCAACCGCGCGCGGCCATTGTCGAACGCATGCGGACCCTGGGCTTCGATGTTGCCCCGGAGCGAGTATTCACGCCAGCGCTTGCCGCTGCCCACCTATTGAAGGAAGACAATGCCAGCCGCCTGCACCTGGCGGCGCCCCAGGAACTCGCCGCGGATTTCGCCGCCTTTGATCTGGTCGATGAGGAACCGGAAGCGGTCGTCTTGGGTGATCTCCATACGGGTTTCACCTGGGGCCGCCTCGACGCCCTCTTTCGCATGGTTCTCGGTGGCGCCCGGCCGGTGGCGTTGCACCGAAACCGCTTCTGCCGGCGCGGCGCTGAACTCGCCCTCGATTTGGGGCCCTTCGTCGCTGCCCTCGAGTATGCCGCCGGGGTCGAGGCGGTGGTCGTTGGCAAGCCGTCCGAACCCCTCTTCGCCGCCGCCGTTGCCGACATGGGACTCCCGCCCAGCGAAGCGGTCATGGTCGGTGATGACATTGAGGCCGATATTGGCGGTGCCCTCCAGGCGGGCTTGAGCGCCGTTCAGGTAAGGACCGGCAAATACAGCCGGCGCGACGAGAATCATCCGAACGTCACGCCGACGGGCCGGATCTCCTCCATAGTCGATCTACCGACCTGGCTCGAAAATCAGGAGACGTAATCATGACCATGACGCTGACCTCACCGGCTTTCGCGCCGGGCGCGAAAATCCCGCCCGAATTCACCTGCGACGGTGCCGATCGGTCGCCCGCCCTCGACTGGCAAGGTGTGCCGGTGGAAGCCCGAAGCCTGGCCCTGATCGTCGACGACCCTGACGCGCCGGATCCGGCCGCTCCCAAGATGACCTGGGTCCACTGGGTCGTCTACGACCTGCCACCTGATTGCGACGGCCTGGTCGAAGCCGTCGACCGACTGCCGCAAAACGCCCGGAACGGCCTCAACGATTGGAAACGCCACGGCTGGGGCGGCCCCTGTCCACCGATAGGCCGGCACCGCTATTTCTTCAAGCTCTATGCCCTGCATACGGTCTTGGGCGACCTCGGCAGGCCCGACAAGGCAACCTTGGAGAAAGCTATGGCCGGGCATGTCCTGGAGCAGGCGGAACTGATCGGCACCTACCAGCGCTGAAGCGGCGGCCGGGGAGGGATAACCGTCTGCTCGCTGCCGGCGGCGTTATCAAAAAGTTATAAACGCGTGATCGGTACGTGAACTCGCTCCTGTTTGGTGATCGGTGACTGAATACGGCTTCCTCCGGGAGGCCTTGTGCAACCCACCGATTTTTTCAGGAGATATTCCATGTTCAAGACTGCTATCGCCCTCACCGCCGCCGCCGCCATCGCCTTCGTGATGAGCCTGTCCCCGGTTCAGGCCGGCGAAATGAAGGACGGAATGAAAAAAGACGCGATGATGAAGAAGGACACGATGATGAAGGAAGGGGAGATGAAAAAGGACGCGATGATGAAAAAAGACGAGATGATGAAGAAGGACAAGATGATGAAGGAAGGTGAGATGATGAAGAAGGACGCGATGATGAAAAAAGATGAAATGATGAAGAAGACCCAATAACGAAAAAACCGGCGACAGATAGCCGGAATTCAGACAATTATACGGGAATCGAACGAGAGATTTCTCATCAACGCCAAAGGATAAGGAGTTGCTCATGGTCACGACGCCCCAGACAACTCCTTCTCCGCATTCCGAGCGTCACGTCCTCGTCGTTGAAGACGATCCCGATATCGCCTCGCTGATCTCCATGCATCTCAAGGACAACGGTTTCGAGGTCCTTGTCGAGTCTCGCGGCGACCATGCCTTGGCGGCGCTGAACGCCGGTACCGAAGACGGCAAGGCCTTCGATCTCCTAGTCCTCGACCTTATGCTGCCAGGTGTTGACGGCCTTTCCCTTTGCCGCGAGATTCGCTCCGGTGGAAACTACATCCCGATCCTCATGTTGACTGCCAAGTCGACGGAACTGGACCGGGTGCTCGGCCTCGAATTGGGCGCTGACGACTATTTGACGAAACCGTTCAGCCTGCTGGAACTGATCGCACGGGTTAAGGCCTTGCTCAGGCGCGTCGACGCACTCACAACCAGTCAAACCGCGCCGTCGTCGCTAATCGAATACTTGGGCCTGACCATCGACGCCGACAAACGCCAGGTAACGGTCGACGGAAAAGCGGTCGACCTGACGGCCCGGGAGTTCGATCTGCTTTATCATCTGGCCAGCCGTCCGGGCCGGGTGTTCAGCCGCGTCGACCTCCTTGATCAAGTCTGGGGTTACAGCTACGAGGGCTACGAACACACGGTCAACACGCATATCAATCGGCTCCGGGCGAAAATCGAAAAAGACCCGGCCCATCCGGCCTACGTCCAGACGGTTTGGGGCGTCGGCTACAAGTTCGCGCGGTAGGGCGCCCGGTCGGTGTTGCGGACCTTATACGCGAAACTGGCCGTCGGCCTGCTAGTCCTGCTGATTGCCATCGGCGCCACCTACACGGCCATCAACCTGGTGTTGACTGAGAACTACCTGCGTCAGACCAATCAGGAAGTGAACCGCCACCTGGCCCGTAACCTGGTGGCCGATCGCAACCTGATCGCTGAAGGCCGGCTCAACGAAGAAGCCCTGAAAGAAACCTTCAGCCTCTACATGTCGATCAACCCGAGCATAGAGATCTATCTTTTAGATGAGACCGGACGGATCCTTTCCTACTCGGCCGATCCCGGAAAGATCAAACGCAATTCGGTTTCGCTGGATCCGATCAGAGCCTTCCTGCGCATGGAGGACCCCTATCCGCTGCTTGGCGACGACCCGCGCAGCCATGACGGCCAGAAAGCTTTCTCGGTCACCGAGATTCCCGGAAAGACGACGACGGAAGGCTATCTCTACGTGGTGCTCCGCGGTGAGGAGTATGATTCCGCCGAAACCCTGGCCCGCTCCAGCTACCTTGTGCGCATGAGCGGTTGGGCGATGGCGGCCAGTCTCGGCGTTGGTCTGCTCGCCGGTCTGATCGTCTTCCACCTGCTCACCGGCCGCTTGCGCCGCCTGACCGAACGTATGGAGGCATTCGCCGACCAAACGGCCAAGGGCGAGGCAGCGGTGCCGGAGGGCCCGCTGCGGGGCGACGAGGTCGAGGCGTTGTCGATCACCTTCGATCGCATGGCCGAACAGATCGGCCGCCAGATCGAGATGCTGAAGGAACAGGACGCGCTGAGGCGCCGGATGGTCGCCCAGGTCTCGCACGACCTGCGTACACCGCTTGCCTCCATGCAGGGCTACCTGGAATCGCTGCAGATGAAAAAGGACAGTCTGACCGAGGAGCAGCGGGACGAATTCCTGCGCATCGCCCTTCGCCAGGGGAAACGCTTGGGCGACATGCTCAGCGAGTTGTTCGAGTTGGCAAGCCTGGAGGCCCGCGAAAGCCGGCCCGAGCCGGAACCGTTCGCCCTGCCAGAGCTCGTCCACGACGCGGTCGCGAAGTACCGTCCGAAGGCCGAAGAGGCGGGTGTGACGTTGACGCTCGCGCTAGCACCGGACACACCCTTTGCCTATGGCGACATCGCCATGACCGAACGTGTCCTCGACAACCTCCTCGACAACGCCATTCGCTATTCGCCGACAGGTGGCACGGTCACCGTGTCGGCGATCGCAAAGGACGGAAATGTCACGGTGTCCGTCCGCGACAGTGGCCCTGGTATCATGCCTGATCACCTACCGCGCTTGTTTGATCCGTTCTACCGGGCCGACAGCACCGACAAGTCGGGTCGCCACGCCGGACTCGGCCTCGCTATCGCCAAGCGCATCATGGATATGCAAGAGGGCTCGGTTTCGGCGGCGAACGCCGATGACGGCCCGGGTTCCATTTTCCGGTTCGAACTGCCCCTGCACCGCGGCTGATCCGTCACGGTTTCCCACTGTTTTCTGGCCGCGATGTTATGAAATCGTGATTTTTACGTGATACCACCGCGATATTGGCAGCCCATATAGGATCCTTAAGGCGGCCCCAATGGGCCTCGTATGTCAGGAAACCAGGAATTCGAGAGGTTTCACCATGAGAAAACTAGTCCTCGGCGGTATCGCCGTCATCGCCCTCGCTTTCGGTGCCGGCACCCTGAGTTGGGCCGAGACCATGTCGGACAATCGGCCCGGCGACCTGGCCGGGCTGTCGGTGGCGACCTTCGCCGGCGGTTGCTTCTGGTGCGTCGAGTCGGGCTTCGAGAAAGTTCCCGGCGTCAAGGAGGCAATCTCCGGCTATACCGGCGGCGACGAAGTTGATCCCACCTACAAGCAGGTTGCCGGCGGTTATACCGGTCATACGGAAGCCGTGCAGGTCTACTACGACCCGGCGGTCGTCAGTTACGAAGGGTTGCTCCAGGCCTATTGGCGGATCTTCGACCCGACCGACGGCACCGGGTCTTTCTATGATCGTGGCCCCCAGTACCGCCCTGGTATATTCGTCGCCAATGATACGGAGCGGCGCCTGGCCGAGAAATCCCGCGCCGACCTCGACGCATCCGGCCGTTTCGATAAGCCGATCGCCGTCGAGATCGTCGCCCTCAAACGTTTCTATCAGGCCGAAGACTATCACCAGGACTACTACAAGAAGAACCCGATCCGCTACACGCTCTACACCACCGGCTCCGGGCGCACCGATTTCGCCGAGAAGGCCTGGGGCAAGGACCTGAAGGTCGACTATTCCAAGTACCGCGGACAATCGGGATCGATGGAGAAAAAGATGGAGAAGACCATGGAGAAACCGCTCCAACAATCTTCGTCCGGCGCCCGTTACATCAGGCCCTCCGAGGCGGAAATCCGCGATCGTCTGACGCCGCTTCAATATAAGGTTACCCAGGAGGACGGCACCGAGCGCCCCTTCCAGAACGAATACTGGGATAACAAGCGGGCCGGCATATATGTGGATATCGTCACCGGCGAGCCCCTGTTCTCGTCCACCGACAAATTCCGGTCAGGCACCGGATGGCCGAGCTTCACCCAACCCATCCAGGACGGCGTCGTCTCCGAGCACACGGATCGCAGCTTCTTCATGGTCCGCACCGAGGTGCGCAGCAAGATCGGCGATTCGCACCTGGGCCACGTCTTCGACGACGGACCGGCGCCGACCGGGCTCCGCTACTGCATCAACTCGGCGTCTCTCAAGTTCATCCCGGTCGAAGAATTAGCGAGCCGCGGGTACGGCGAATTCGCCGGGCTTTTCGCCGGCAATCGGCAACAGGTTTCACGCTGACGTCACTATTCGCGACGACGGCTCGATCCGGACCCGAAGGTACTCTACCTTCGGGTCCTTTCTCTTGAGATGGCCGGGCGTTAACCTGGGGCCAGCGCCAGGCCCCGGCTTGTGTCCCGACGCCGGCCTTGGCGGGCGACAAGGAGGCGGCATGAGCGATCAACACACCATTCATTCCGGCGGCTGCCTCTGCGGCGCTGTCCGTTACGAAATCAACGGACCCGTCCGCGGCATCGTCAATTGCCACTGCACCATGTGCCAACGCCTGCATGGCGCCTTCGGGGCGCACTCCAAGGCGCCGAAGGCGGCGGTTACCGTGACTGAGGGCAGGGGGCTGGCCTGGTACGCTACCTCAGATCGAGCCCGACGCGGGTTTTGCCGGGAGTGTGGATCAAACCTCTTTTGGGAACCCGTGGATCAGGACGCTATGGGCATCGTCGCCGGTAGCCTCGACCAGCCGACCGGGCTCGCCACCATCGGACACATTTTCACCGGCGAGAAAGCGGATTTCGTCACCATCGACGACGATCGGCCCCGGTTCGAGGGCTCGTCGGAGGGGGCGCTCGAAGGCGACTATCTTTGAAGTCTCATCGCCTCTGGCCCAACGGGCGCGGCGTTGATAAGGTTTCTTCCAGCAGGGCCTGGAGCAACAACCTGGGAGTCAGGCAATGACGGAAAACCTGGTGCTGACATTCATGGCGCGCGACCGGCCGGGGCTGGTTGAGACCGTCGCCGAAGTGGTCGCCGATCATGGCGGCAACTGGCTGGAAAGCCGCATGGCGCATCTTGCCAACAAGTTCGCGGGCATCGCCCGGGTCGAGGTGCCGAAAGCCCGCGTCGATGAGATCAGAGCCGCTCTGGGTGCGCTCGAGAACGACGGCATCCACATCCTCGTTGACACCAGCCGTGAGGGCAAAACGCCGGGCGCCAGCCTGATCGAGATTGAGCTCGTCGGACCGGACAGCCCAGGCATCCTGCGCGACATCACCGGTTGCATCGCCGCCAAGGGCGGCAGCGTCGAGGAACTGCAGACTGAGATTCGCGACGCGCCCATGGCCGGCGGTACGCTGTTTCACGCCAAGGGGCGTATCTGGGTGCCGGCCGGCATGGACACGGACGAGATGGACCGCTGCCTTGAGGAAATGGCAGGGAACCTGATGGTCGACATCACCGTCCAGGCGGTCGAGCCCGGTTAATCCGCGGTCGGGTCTTCGGCGTTTTGCCGGGGCGGCGAGTCCCAAGACTCCGTTTGGCGAACGTGGTAAAATAGCCCCACGTTAAAAACTTGAACGGGGATGGTTCGGAGATGACCCCAGCCGAAGCCGCCTCGCCTGTCCCGCCGTCCGCCAACGGCTTTATTCCTTCCGTCGGCGAGATTGATGTTGCGCGGGTCGAGGGGCGTATCGAACGATCGCTCCTAAAAAAGGTGCAGGGCCTGATCGAGGATTACCCCGATGAGGCCGTCGAGGTGGTGCGCGGCTGGATGGCCGAGGACTATTACCGGCACTAATCCTTTTCCTCCACGTCGTCGGTCCGGCCCTTGGAGCGCTGCGCGCCCGGTGCTACCGTTCGTGCAACCAAAAAATGCTGGGGGCAAGTCATGACTGAATACCAGGGACCTCTATCGAGTTTCCGTGTGCTCGATCTGACCCGCGTGCGCTCGGGCCCGACCGCCGTCAGGCAGTTGGCCGACTGGGGTGCGGACGTCATCAAGATCGAGGCGCCGGCCGCTGTCGATACGGCCAAGGGCATGGGAGGGGCCCGCAACGGGCCAGACTTCCAGAACATTCACCGCAACAAGCGCGGAATAACCTTGAACCTTAAGGGCCCGGCCGGCCGCGACGTGTTCATGCGTTTGGTCGAGGACGCCGACGTCGTCGTCGAGAACTTCCGCCCTGACGTCAAGGACCGCTTGGGCATCGCTTACGACGACCTGAAAGCGGTCAACAAGGGGATTGTGCTCGCCAGCATTTCCGGCTTCGGCCAGGACGGCCCCTACATGCGGCGCCCCGGCTTCGACCAGATCGCCCAGGGCATGGGTGGGCTGATGTCGATCACCGGGCTGCCGGGCCAGGGTCCGGTCCGCGTCGGCATCCCCATCGCCGACCTGACCGCCGGCATGTACGCGGCCATGGGCATCCTCATCGCGCTATTGGAGCGCGAGCAGTCGGGAGAGGGGCAGTGGATCACCACGTCGCTTCTCCAGGCGCAGATCGCCATGCTCGACTTCCAGGCGGCCCGCTGGACCGTCGCCGGCGAGATCGCACCCCAGGCCGGCAACAACCACCCGACCTCGATCCCGACCGGCGTCTTCAAGACTTCGGACGGCCACATCAACATCGCCACCACCGGCATGGCCATGTGGGGCCGGCTCTGCCAGGCGATCGAGAGGCCGGAGCTGGAAGCCCACCCGGACTGCGCCACCGGCGAGTTGCGTTCCGACAACAGAGACGCCCTCAATGCCGAACTGGAAAAGGTGACGATCACCAAGACCTCCGCCGAATGGATCGACATCCTCGAAGCCGCCGGTGTCCCCTGCGGCCCCATCTACTCCATCGACCAAATGTTCGCCGACCCGCAGGTCCAGCACGTCCACATGGAACATCCGGTCGAACACCCCGACCTCGGGTCGATGAACCTGGTCGGCCAGGCCGTGCGCATGAACCGCTACGAGCCGAAGACGGGCATGGCGACGCCGACCCGTGGACAGCACACGGACGAGGTGCTGACGGCGGCGGGCTATTCGGAGGACGAGATCGCGGCGATGCGGGAGGGAGGCGTTATCTAGCCTCTTCCGGCCTCGACACAAAAAAGGCCCCGCTTCACGGCGGGGCCTTCAGACCGCTGACAAACCCCATCATTTTTTGGTGGGGTTTGTTGTTTAGGGCTTTTGAGCGATGTGTTGGGCGATTTGCCGGAATATCGGGAAGTCCGGTTTAATGCCGCTCCTGGGCGTGGAAACGT